>Ga0209345_10000074_pt1 | contig 149254 bp, 140 predicted proteins | sample Cruoilmetagenom7_FD_187294 | JGI IMG/M metagenome (GOLD analysis project Ga0209345, IMG submission 187294) | Oil polluted marine microbial communities from Coal Oil Point, Santa Barbara, California, USA - Sample 7 (SPAdes) (version 2) | ecosystem: Environmental > Aquatic > Marine > Oil seeps ... | reverse complement strand
TCTTCAGATATTCAATTTTCAAATAACGTAGAGACAAAAAACAACAAGATGCGCTAATCTAAACCAGCGCGCCCCGCCATCCGTATCTCTGAATTCTCTCTTCGCTTCCGTCCCTCAGCGTCTCCGCCTCGCTCCGTCCGCTGCCCCGTCGCTCATTGCTGCGCTTCGGTAAGGGGGGTTCTAGGGTTTCCCAAACAAACCCGCAAGCGCTTTTTTTCAGGAAATGACATCCAATGCCATTTTCCTGAGTTGCGACACACGCCGCCGCCAATACTCCTTGTTTTTATGGCTCTAATTCAAACACACACCAAACAGTTTCCACCCCAAACCTCCCATAACAGCCCCAAATTCCACCCAACTGCCCAGAAATTAACCCCAACAACAACAGGAATCACCACTACCAACCCCGACTCAGCCGGAATCAGCAGCGGCAAACCGGATCAGACCTGCTTTTTCGTGGCAGACCCCATATAAATGATCGCAGTGCTCGGCAGCTTCCCGAATATGAGGTCTCCTCGTCGGTTGATCCCTACCGGGCCGAGCCCGGTAAGCTTTCCCGCCTTCAGGCCCACCGCCTCCAGACCAGCCACAAGTTCTGACGGCTTTATGAACATGTCAGGATCATGCGTCCCCTTTGGCAACAACCGCAGGACGTCTTCGGCAATCGTGATAGTGGCCAGCCGAGCCAGAAGGTTGCGGTTGATTGTATCGAACAGGAACATCCCCCCCGGCTTCAGAACGCGGGTGACTTCTAACAAGACCCGGTGCAGATCCGCTACATGTTCCAGAACGTCTACGCACACGACAGCATCGAAGGTCGCATCACGATAGGGTAGCGCCTCCCCTACTCCTACATCATACCGGATACTGCGATCTTGGGCATGCGCGCGTGCAGCCTCTATTGCCATAGCAGCGGGATCAATGCCGGTCACACTGGCGCCGCGGTCATCCAACGCTTCGGCCATGAAGCCGCCTGCGCACCCCAGATCCAGAACCGTTTTATTTTGCCATGTATATAGTGTGTCGAAATACCCAAGCCTGCCCGGCACCATATTCTTGAGCGTGCGAACCCAGCGAATATCGTCCGACCACCACCGAGCGGCCACGTCATCATAGAGCTTCAAGTTATTACGTGCGTTCGGGACCATCGGGAGCCTCTTTCAATCAAAGCATTGAACAAGAGTTAGATCACCAGCGTGATTTGCCAAACTTCGCGAAACGTTTCGCTGTCGGGTCAATCAAAGCAGCGCAGTTCCGAAGGTATCTACAGTCTGAACAGACTACCTGGAAAACCTGAGCCAAACCGCTATCTGCGGTGCGTATCAGAGGCATCGGGGTAAGGCATCTGAACCAACAAGCGCGTACTGGGCATCCCGTCAAACCAGCGCTGTGTTCTCCACGCCATTTTCTGCTGATGCAGCCTGCGAAATCAGAACGCCATCTGCGGCCAACCGCGTTCCGGATGGGGCGCCGCCTGTCTATAATGACTGATAACAACAGCAAAACATTGGCCTGCGCCCATTCTCCATGTATTGAGCATCAAAGTTAGCCGGAGACCCGCTCAATGCTGAACCTTTCGCAAATTCGCACCGTCCTATCGGACCACTATGATCTCACCCCTTCACAAGAATGCGCTGACGCGCTGCAAGACACCTACGCGCGTATGTCCCGTGTCGTGTCGCCGCCAGAGTGGCTGACCTACGCGCCCTATGTCAGAGCAATCAACGCCCTGAAAAAAGAGCGCAACGCTGTCATTCTCGGTCATAACTACATGACCCCCGAGATTTTTCATGGCGTGTCCGATTTCGTCGGCGACAGCTTGCAGCTTGCCATGAAGGCCAGTGACGTCGAAGCCGATGTCATCGTTCAAGCCGGCGTTCATTTCATGGCGGAAACATCGAAAATTCTTAGCCCTGAAAAGACAGTCTTGATGCCGGACATGGATGCAGGTTGTTCGCTGGCCGAGAGCATTACAGCTGCTGGCATTGATGAGATGCGTGCCAAATACCCTGGCGCGCCGGTTGTGACCTATGTGAACACAACAGCTGAAGTAAAAGCCGCGTCCGATATCTGCTGCACGTCCTCAAACGCGCTGCAGATTGTCAACGCGATGGAAAGTGACACAGTCATCATGACGCCGGATCAGTATCTGGCCCAGAACATTGCCAACCAAAGCCATAAGAACATCGTCTACTGGCCCGGCTCTTGCATCGTGCACGAACAATACACGGCCAAAGATTTACGTGAATTCCGCGAATGGAATCCGGGCACGCGATTGATCGCGCATCCCGAATGCCCGCCAGACGTTGTGGCCGAGGCAGATTTCTCAGGCTCGACCAGCGGCATCATCAAGTATGTCACGGACGAAAAGCCCGAGAAGGCGATGCTGATCACCGAATGCTCGATGGCATCCAATATCGCGGATCAGCTGCCAGAGGTGGATTTCGTTGGCCCTTGCAACATGTGTCCTTACATGAAGAAGATCTCGCTCGAGAAAATTCTGTGGGTTCTGCACAGTGGTGAGAACGAAGTTTTCGTGGACCCTGCCGTTGCTGAAAAAGCGCGCCAGTCCGTGCAAGCGATGATCGACCTCTCGCGCAAACTGGGTCTTTGAACCAGATGAAAGCCGTGCAGACCGATCGCATCGTCATTGTCGGTGCCGGGCTTGGCGCACTTTACGCGGCGCTTAAGCTGGCGCCACGTCCGGTGGTCATGATCTCGCCCGAACGGTTGGGCGAAGGCGCCAGCTCGGCTTGGGCGCAGGGTGGCGTTGCTGCTGCGATGGACGCGGCAGACAGTGCGCATGACCATGCGGCCGATACGGTCAAAGCAGGGGATGGCACCGTTGATCCCGACGTCGCGGATCTGGTCACCCAAGAGGCGCGGATGCACATCCTTGATCTGACCGCCCTTGGCACCCCCTTTGATCGAACCGAAAACGGGGACTATGTGATGTCACGCGAAGCGGCCCACAGCTTTGCCCGTGTGGTGCGCGTCAAAGGGGATCAAGCCGGAGCCGAGATCATGGCCGCGTTGATAGAAAAGGTCCGGAAAACGCCTTCAATTCAGGTGCTGGAAGGCACAATGGCGCTTGATCTGGAAGTGACAGGCGGTCGTGTAACAGGCATTGCCATTCAGTCGTCAGAGGACAAGTGCTCAGCCCCTGAGATGCTGCGCGGCAGTGCAGTATTGCTGGCCGGTGGCGGCTCTGGCGGACTGTATGCGGTAACGACGAACCCGCCGCGCATTCGGGGACAGGTGATCGGCCTCGCCGCGCGTGCAGGTGCCCTGATCGCAGACGCTGAATTCGTCCAGTTTCACCCCACGGCGATGGACGTGGGCGAAGACCCTGCCCCGCTAGCCACCGAAGCACTTCGCGGTGAGGGAGCAATTCTGATCAACGACCAAGGGGACCGGTTTATGCAGGCCGTGCATCCCGATGCCGAGCTTGCGCCGCGTGACGTTGTGGCCCGTGCGATATTTGCGCAATCCCAAGCAGGCCTGCGCCCGATGCTCGACACACGTGAAGTCTTGGGCGAGGCAATCAAAACGCAATATCCTGCCGTCGCAGAGGCCTGCGCCCGTAACGGTATCGACCCCGCAAAAGAGCCGATCCCGGTGGCCGCCGCCGCGCATTATCACATGGGCGGAATCGCAACGGACACGGATGGCCGTGCGTCGCTGGGCAATCTCTGGGTCTGCGGAGAGGCGTCGTCAACCGGGTTACACGGGGCCAATCGACTGGCTTCAAACGGGTTGCTTGAGGCACTTGTTTTCGCCCGTATCTGCGCTGAAAACATAGCAGCGGCAGTTCCCAAAAGCACAGCAGCCGTGCTCGATATCAATTTCGAGGAAGGTGGCACTCCGCCCGACCCGAAAGCGGTAACCGACCTGCGCCAAACGATGACAAGCTTTGTTGGTGTCGTGCGTGATGCAACGGGCCTGAAAACAGCGCTGCGCAAGATCGCAGACCTCGAAGCCCGCTTTGGGGCAAGCGTCTCATTCCTGAACATGACCGCGACTGCCACGTTGATCGCGGCCTCTGCGCTCAGCCGTGAAGAAAGCCGTGGGGCGCATGAACGGTCTGATTTCCCAAATACACTACCCGGCGATGGCCAGCGATCACGGCTCACGCTGAACGATGCAATGACCATACGGTCCCAAATATGTGAGGAAGCATCATGAGCTTTTCCAGTGTCCCCGACTTGATCTTGGAGCCGATGATCCGCAACGCGCTGATGGAAGATCTTGGCAGCTACGGTGACGTGACGACCCGCGCAGTCATTCCCGCCAACACGACATACACGGCACGTCTGAATGCGCGGGCCGACGCCATTGTATCCGGCATGCAGGTTGCGCGTATCGCCTTTCATCTGGTGGATGCGACTCTTGGGATTGAAACACATATCCCGGACGGTCAGCCTTGCCGTGCCGGCGACACGCTGATGACCATTCAAGGTAGCGCTTCGTCAATCCTGTCCGCTGAACGGGTGGCTTTGAACTTTGCGGGGCGCTTGACCGGGATTGCGACAATGACGGGCTCATTCGTCGCCGAGACCCATGGCACAGATGCGCGCGTCACTTGCACCCGCAAAACAACGCCGGGCCTACGCTTGGTCGAGAAACTGGCAGTGCTGCACGGCGGGGGCTTCAATCACCGCTACTCTTTGTCGGACGCGATTTTGATCAAGGACAACCATATCGCAGCAGCAGGCGGTGTGCGGCAGGTGTTGGAGGCCACAAAGGCGCATGCTAGCCACATGATGGCCGTTGAGATTGAAGTGGATCGGTTGGATCAACTCGCACAGGTGCTTGAGGTCGGCGGCGCGTCAGTCGTCCTTCTCGATAATATGAGCAATGACATGCTGCGCGAAGCAGTTGCCCTTGTTGGCGGCCGCATAAAAACCGAAGCCAGCGGAAACGTGACCCGTGATCGCATCGCGTCGATTGCAGCAACGGGTGTTGATTACATATCATCCGGAGCATTGACACATTCGGCCCCCACCATTGATCTTGGGTTGGATTTTTAGCCTTTGGACGATCCAGTTTGCACCAAGCCCCAAGGCCCCACGAACTGACCCCTTCTCACCCTCCATTATGAGGCGTGCTTTCGCTTTGGGTCAAAATTTGAATGAATGCAGAAGCCCTACGCTGGGTTGACCAACTACATTTATAGCGGCGCGAACACCTATTATTAAAATAACTCAAACTCAAAGTGATATTAGAGGCCTCAAGGTATGACACAGAATGAAGCACGTCTAATTGCTCAGGACTTCTTGGATCGTCAGGGAGAAGCGACGATATCAGGCGATCTCGAGCTTACTCTCGATTGGTGCGATATCCCCTGCACCCTCGAAACGATGGGCAACAAGGTTGTCGCGCAGAATCACGAAGAGATGAGGGCAATTTGTGTGGCCTTTATCCAGCGCCTGAAAACAAAGCGGTTCACCCATATGGTTCGCCAGTGCATTGAAGCGGCATTTGTCGATGAAAACACACTATCGGCAGCTTATGAGACCCGCTTTGTGAGCGGCGGCGCGCATTTGGCTGAGGGCCCCTACTATGGCTTCGTGATCCTGCGCAAAAGAGAAACCGGATGGAAGATCAGTTCCATGCAGTTTGCCGACGACAGTGAAAATTCGGTCGATGCAACTTTGAAGAATCGCAGCTTAAACGATAAATGAGGCCAAGGGGCGGGGGCGCGCCGCAATACGGGATTGCACATCCACCGGAGCCGACGGTTTCAATAGCCCGCAGTAGCGATGCCGCTCTGCGCGATTTGCGGCGCGACAAAGGGGTAAAACCAAATCTTTGATCTTCAGTTTTTTGCGCGTGTTGTCTGTAGGTATGTCTCAGCCTGCCTCATCCGTAGCCAACGCTGGCTGAGACTGACAAACTACGGCTTCATTGACTGGTAGGCTTAGAACAAAACAACTCCCCTCACCAAGGACGCTACTGACTGTAAGGTTCCCGTTTTGGAGCCCCGCCAAGCTTCTGGAAATTGCCAAGCCCATGCCCGTGCCGCCTGCGCGTCGCGTGGCCGTTGAATCAACCTGATAGAAAACGTCAAAGATGCTTTCGAGTTCAGCCTCTGGTATGCCTGCTCCGCTGTCTTGAACCATGAATTTAACCATGTCGCCCTCGACCTTGATGATAAGGCGCACGAATCCGGTCTCGGTGAACTTGATCGCATTGCCTATCAAGTTGAACAGGATCTGGCGGGCTCTCACTTTGTCTGCGAATACTGCCTCGGCCTCTTGTACGACCTCGAACTGCAGCGCCTTATTGCGTGAAAGCGTGCCCAGTTGCTGAATCACGGGGTCGACAATATCCTTCACATCGCAAAGCGCAGGCTCAATCACCAAGCTTCCGGATTCGATCTTTGCAATATCCAGCATTTCGTTGATCAAATGCAGAAGATGCTCACCGGACTGAACCATCCGGTCCATCAATCCCTCGATCTGAATAAAGATGTCGTCCAACATCTGCTTGGCTTCTTCGGGTGTGGCGCTGCCATCTTCATAAGCGGCCAGCAAAGTCTTCGACGAACTTAACAGTCTCGCATTCTTTGAAATCTTCGCGACACCCAAAATGACCGTCAACGGCGTCCTAAGCTCATGGCTTAGCAATCCCATAAAATCGGTCTTGGCTTGGTTAGCGGCCTCCGCTGCGTCTTTTGCCTGGCTCAGTTCCGTCACATCTACGCGAAGGCCGACATAGCTGCCATCGTCCAATCGGTGATCGGACGCTTTGATCACGCGCCCGTCAGCAAGGGTTTGTTCGGTCTCGACTGTTTCATCGGAACGATAGGATTTCACCCTTCGCTCCATCCAATCAGATTCCTCTAGGCCATCTAAAGCCTCGTTTTGCTTCTCCATTCCGGCCTTCAAAAAATGGGTTAGGTGGGTTCCACGCTTAAGAAGCGCCTCAGGAAATCCATAGATTTCGCGATATTTCGCGTTGCTGAGTATCAGGCGATCATCTGCATCAAACATGACGAAGCCATCATTAAGGGCGGCAATACCTCTGTTGAGTATACGTTCGGCGCGCTTGCGTTTTTCAGACAGCCAGAGAATGTACAGTATCGTCCCTAAAAGGGCCATACCGGCCAGAACCATCACACTTCGCTGCCGCCATTGATCGGGATATTGTGTAGGCCATCCCCCTTTTGTCATAGCATGTAGAATCCAATCCTCAAATTCGAAATCGAATTGTAGCGTTACTGGATCGCTGTTCACCAACCCCCCATCACCATACTGGAAGGAACCCGCGCTATCCTCTGTGTCATCTGCAATGTCGATGAATAGGTCATAGTCTTCCGCAGCTTCCGCAATGCCTGTTTCAACTAGAAATTCATCGTAATCCAGAACCAGGGAAACGACGCCCCAAAAGTCTCTCTGGGGGACAACAGCATCGCCCTCAACCACCCTGTCAAAGTCAGGGAGGTACACCGGAGCACGGAGTATCAGCCCGGAGCCGCCTTGAACCAAATTCACTGGCCCAGTTATCATTTCACTGCCTGTAAGAAACATCTTCTGGATTGCTGGGTACTGCTCCTCATTGGTGCGGTAGTCCAAGCCAAGAGCGCCTTGGTTTCCCTCCACCGGGTGTACCAATGTTATGACCATGTCCGGAGCTGCTGCTATACTTACGACCGAGTCATCTACTCCGCGAATGCCCTGTACACGTACCGAAAAAGCATCTTGGTTGATGTTTGGGTTCTCTCGAATGAAGGTAGACAGCTCACGCAGGGCAAGTGATTGAGAGTGAATGATTTCCTCAAAATTCTCCCGCACCTCCAGTAGCTCCAGATACGTATCTGACCGAACTTGCTGGACGTAGGACGCGTAAAGGAGGCGGTCCACGCGATATGCGGTGATCAAGATAAGTAGGAACGCCATGCACAGCACAACGATAGCCCATATTCCGCCGATCCGTGTTCGCTTTGGCAGGCTCACAATCAATAGTCTGTCCCATTCGTATTGCAGCAAAATAAGAGATCGGCACGCGTAGATCTGGAAGTTCTATAGCATAGACAAGCGTCCGGCGAATACTAACTTCCCGCTCTGGTAGATATGGGAAAGTGGTCTGAGAAACCTCATGGCGCGCGGTTACATGCCCGAGCGGGCACAAACCTCGTTCGGATCAGCAAATCCCGTTGTTTTTTGCAAAAATGACTTGTTCATGACCAACCGCCAACCCGTTCCTAACGGAATTCCGTGCCACTGATCCAAGCCACCATCAGTTACCAAACCATGACATTTTGTAGCGCGGATAACCTCTAATATGGAACCATCTTGAACCTGTGGGGATTACCAATTCAGTTGTGTGAAGATATTGTCTTCTTCATGCGAGATCTGTTCAATGTGCGGCGATGGTCCAACTTCCTCAGCGGACCTTGATGCAAGTTCGCACAGCTTATTGGCGATGGACAATCCCGACCAAATCCGCTGCTCAGACGCGAGGTCGAAAACCCCAGTCGGCGCATCAAACACATCTGTTACCTCGCGGTCCCACCGCGCCGAAAGCCTCTGATTGAAACGATCGGTTAGATCAGCAAGATCAATCCGGTCACGACCGTGGCTCACACCAACGAAGCGCCCTTTTCCGATGTAGGTGATTTTTGAATCAAGTTTCATGACCGCGAGCATGGCCTTAGCACACTGTCGAATACATTCGCGGAAATGGAGCGGCGTTGTCGCATTGTAGATATCGCGCATCGAAGGAATTTCCAGGCTAACGAGCGACATAGTATAACAACCCGGCTCATATCGCAGCATAAGGCGCTCCAGAACCTCAAGGTCATACGCGCCTTCTACGTTAAGGGTTAGCATTTCATCGAACCGGATTCTTGTCAGGCGGCCCAACTCCTGTAGTGAATGCTGCGCCTTTGCGATGCTCTGGTTGAGCATGCTTGCGCTTTTCACCCGCGCGCGCAGTTCAACCACATTGAGCGGCTTGGACAGGAAATCCGTAGCACCCGACTCAAAGGCACGCTGCATCAGGCCCAGTTCCCGGCTAACGGTCATCATCAGGATTGGTGTAGTCTGATACCGCTTCATCTCACGTAACAACCGACAACACTCGATGCCATCCATGCCAGGCAACATGATATCTAGTAAGATACACTCATATCTGAACTGCGCAGTTTTCAATGCCTCAAGCGCGCTCTCCGCTGACGCATGGCATTCAAGCACATAATTCTGATCTGAGGGCAAATAGCGATCAAGAATCTCAAGCATCAACGGATCATCGTCTATTACAAGTATTCGCATTTTGAGCCCCAGTTTTTTAGGTGTCCTCTTGCGGGTGTGACCCGCCTGAAGCACTACCTATCCGCGCATTTCCGTAGATTTATGGCGCAACTGTGCAAAATGTTAGACACCTCGACAGGCGCTCCTCACTTCGTATCGGTTGAAACGAAAAATATTAATGCCGAGGCGGATATTTAAAGCATAGATAGCTGCCTATGCCTCACTTTAGGACAGCATCCAGATCGCGACTGAGCTGGTGGCCCTTGCCAAAGTTATCCGGCCAAAGCCTCTACCACAGCGATATCAGCCATCTTCAGGACTGCTTCACGCGAGTCAGCCACCGCAATGAACCGCCCGTTGTGGCAAAACTTTGCCCCCGTTACGCCGCTAGCGGCTTCAAGCGCGTCATCGGTCAATCCGGCCCAAGCCACGGGCAAATCCGCGCGGTTATCGAAGGTGTCATCACCCACGCGGATCGTGGTCAAAGCCCAATCAGTGCCGCGCGGATGGATGACAAATAACAGATGATCAGCGCCGGCCTTTTCCACACCTGCGCGGAATGGCATCCCCATCGGCAGGTCCAGAACGCGGCCATCACCTGCGGCCTCGATTGCGGCCATCACCATATCCTCGGCGCGGAATTTGGCGGCTTTGCGTTTGATCTGTGCCTCGACGAATGCGCGGGCCACGGGCAGCGCCGCCATGAAAGCGCGGTCATCGGCGCCCTCTTCGCGGTCATCAAACACCGTTTTCAGGCTTTCGAGCAGCACCGGCAACGTCATCCCAGAGAACAACGGCCCCGCCTCAGACGTATTCACAGCGCCGTTGTCGACCAAATCAACCGGCAGAACGAACCCCCGATCAAAAGAGCTGTGGATCGCCTCAATGCCTTTTTCGGGAACCTCCATCGCACGCAGGTAATCGCCGCCGTAGTGCGCCCAGATCAAACCGAATGAGCTATACGGCTGGCCGTCTTCGCGCAGCGGATTGGGCCGCTGATGGTGATCAAAAATCTGCGCAGCTGCATCAAAATCGCCACCTACATCATAAATGATCCGGTCCTCGCCGGGTGTTATCCATCCCTTATCCCGCGTGCGAAGCAGCTCTGCCTCAGGAAACAAGCGTGTCAGGATGACCGAGGACAACAGCTCATCAGCATGGAAACCGCCGGAATGGGTAACGAGGTGGGTGATGGTCATAAGAATAGGCTCCAGCCGTGGAGGAAATAATTTGAGCGGCCAAATAGGCCGCTCTTCGGATCATTATGGAATTGGCTTACGTGTCTACCGAGGTCAGCTCAGATCGCGTGCAGCCACATCAGCTTCGCGAAAGCTTTACCCAGATTTTCAAAAACTAGTGCGTCCAAACACCACGACGGCCTGTCGCGAAGTTTTCGCCATAGCCGCCTGCGCGGATGTTCGGTTTGCGGCGGTGCGGTTCCTGCACCAGTACGTCGATGCCATGCTCGGCCGCGTATTCCACGGCCGCTTCTTTGGTCGCAAACTGCAGCTTAACCTGGCTTTGCGTGTCTGAAGAAGAGGTCCACCCCATCAGAGGATCAACTTCGCGCGCCTCTGCCGGTGCGAATTCAAGCACCCATTTGTGGGTTTTTGCCGTCCCCGAGGACATGGCAGTACGGGCAGGTTGATAGATTCGTGCGCGCATTGAGGCTCTCCGTCATTGGCTGGGTTGGATATGACATGCCAGCCCGAATGGATCAAGAGCGCGCTCTACTGACAGTTTATGTCAGGTTATCGCCGCCCATGCCTTGAACCCTGACGAAAACATGACACCTATAAGCATCGTAAACCGGAGACTGCCCCATGCCCTATGCACAAACCGACAGAAGCGACGCAACGCCCATTTTGGCAAACCCCGCGCCTGATGTCCGCTCAAGGCCAAAACTTGAGGGGGGCAAAACATTTGTGCTTGCGACAGAGTTTGAGCCTGCGGGGGACCAACCCAATGCGATCAAAGAGCTGTCAGAGGGCATCCGCAACGGCGAGCGCAATCAGGTGCTGCTAGGCGCGACCGGTACGGGCAAAACCTTTACCATGGCCAAGATGATCGAGGAAACTCAGCGTCCTGCGATCATCCTTGCCCCGAACAAAACACTCGCCGCGCAGCTGTACGGTGAGTTCAAAGGCTTCTTCCCCGAGAACGCGGTGGAGTATTTCGTCAGCTATTATGATTACTATCAGCCCGAAGCTTACGTGGCCCGCTCCGACACCTTCATCGAGAAGGAAAGTCAGATCAACGAACAGATCGACCGGATGCGCCACTCTGCCACCCGCGCCTTGTTGGAACGGGATGATGTGATCATCGTCGCCTCGGTTTCGTGTATTTACGGCATCGGTTCTGTCGAGACCTATGGCGCGATGACGCAGGATTTGAAGGTTGGTCATTCCTATGACCAGCGGCAGGTGATCGCCGATCTGGTGGCCCAGGCCTATAAGCGCAACGATGCCTCGTTCCAACGCGGGGCATTCCGTGTGCGCGGCGATAGCCTTGAGATCTTCCCCGCCCACCTTGATGACCGCGCATGGAAGCTTTCGTTCTTCGGGGAAGAGCTGGAAAGCATCACCGAATTTGATCCGCTTACCGGAGAGAAAACTGGCACCATGGACCAGGTGCGCATCTATGCCAACTCACACTATGTGACGCCAAAGCCTACGATGAACCAGGCCGTTATCGGCATCAAGAAAGAGCTGCGGATGCGGCTTGACCAGCTTGTTGCCGAAGGCAAACTGCTGGAAGCACAACGACTTGAACAGCGCACGAACTTTGATCTTGAGATGCTGGAAGCCACAGGCGTCTGCAACGGGATCGAGAACTATTCGCGCTATCTGACGGGCCGCGCCCCCGGCGAGCCGCCCCCCACCCTGTTCGAATTCATCCCTGATAATGCCATCGTTTTTGCGGACGAATCCCACGTCAGCGTGCCGCAGATCGGCGGCATGTATAAAGGTGACTTCAGGCGTAAGATGACGCTGGCTGAACACGGCTTCCGCCTGCCATCGTGCATGGACAACCGCCCGCTCAAGTTTGAGGAATGGGACGCTATGCGCCCGCAATCGGTGTTTGTTTCCGCGACGCCTGCGGCATGGGAGATCGAACAGACCGGCGGCGTTTTCACCGAACAGATCATTCGCCCGACTGGTCTGATTGACCCATTGATCGAAATCAGGCCGGTTGAGATGCAGGTAGATGACCTGCTCGACGAGGTGCGAAAGGTTGCAGCCGACGGCATGCGGACGCTTTGCACCACGCTTACCAAACGCATGGCCGAAGACCTGACCGAATACATGCACGAACAAGGCATTCGTGTGCGATATATGCACAGCGACATTGATACGATCGAGCGGATCGAGATCCTGCGCGATTTGCGTCTTGGTGCCTTTGACGTGCTGATCGGGATCAACCTGCTGCGCGAAGGCTTGGACATTCCCGAATGTGGGCTTGTCGCCATTCTGGATGCGGATAAGGAAGGCTTCTTGCGTTCAGAGACCTCGCTGATCCAGACCATCGGCCGCGCGGCGCGGAATGCCGAAGGCCGCGTGATCATGTACGCCGACCGCATCACCGGCAGTATGGAACGCGCCATGGGCGAAACAGAGCGCCGCCGCGTCAAACAGCTTGCCTACAACGAAAAGCACGGCATTACGCCCACTACGGTCAAAAAGAACGTCGAGGACATTCTTGCCGGTCTCTACAAAGGCGACGTGGACATGAACCGCGTTACCGCCAAGATCGACAATCCGCTGGCGGGTGGCAATCTGCAAACCGTGCTGGAAGGGCTGCGTACGGATATGCGTAAGGCTGCGGAAAACCTTGAATTCGAAGAGGCCGCGCGCTTGCGGGACGAGGTCAAGCGATTGGAAACCGTAGACCTTGCCATCGCAGACGATCCGATGGCGCGGCAATATGCGGTGGACAAGGCCGTGGACGATGCCAAGCAAAAAACGGGCCGCAGCACGATGGGCCGCGGCGGTATGCGCGGCGGCGTAAAGCGACGCGGACGCTAAATGGGGGCGGGCCTTAGCTTTTTCGAGAAGCTCACGCGCCCGGCTTTGCCGATGCTGCCTGTGACCAATGTGCTATTGCGCAAAGCAGGATATTGACCACGCCAAGTGCGAAAGCGGTCGTTGCTCACGATCTGGAGCCGACCGGCAGCGCAATCGCCCAGCAACAGCGCATCAGCAGGCGTTCCGCGCGGAGCGATTATAACCTCGACAAGCGCAGCAACTGCATCCAATTCAGCATCCGTCATATGCCTGCCGATGCTGTTATCGAAATAAACCCGCGGCACGAATCGCCGCGCGCGCAAGGCCTGCACCACATTCAATGGCACCGTGCGGTTCGCCTGACCGCCCCTCCAGAACAGCACATTCGAGCCGTCCACCAATATTCGTGAAGTCATTTCAACACCGCCAATGGAACCTTTTGTCGCACCGCGTGTTGTTTATTCAAGCAACAACGCAACATTCTTAGGAGACACATCATGGAATATGGTCTTATCGGCATTCTGGTACTTATCGCTGACATTTACGCGATCTATCAGATCTTCACTTCCCGCGCATCGGGTCTGGCAAAAATTCTCTGGACACTCGGCGTCGTAATCTTCCCCGTCGTCGGCTTCATTGTCTGGCTGATCGCAGGCCCACGTGGCGACCGCGTCACGGTATAACCAGCTTTCTGAGAGGTCCGGCCCAGCGCCGGACCTTTTACTTTTCGACCAGTAACTTTTTGTTAATAGATGTTAACCAAGATAAAGGCAGGAGCCCTGTCATCTTGCTACATCGCCTCATTCCCATCCTTGTTTTCGCCCTGATAGGCGACATCGCCCACGCCGGCCCTTGGCTGAGGGAAAAAGGGGCGACGTTTATGGAAGTGTCCTTTGCCAGCACCTACACGCTTGATACCGCCAGCCAGACATATCTTGAATATGGATTAAGTGACAAAACAACGGTGATAGCCGACATCGGCATGTTTCGACCACGCAATGCATTGCAGGGGGGCGTCGCCACGTTTTCGCTGCGCCGCGCGCTCACCGCTCCGGATGCCGCCTCCAAATGGGCTTATGAATTAGGCGCCGGTGTCGGGTGGATCGGAGAAGAAGTTCTCCCGCACTTTCGCACTGGTCTTAGTTGGGGGCGGGGTATGGCATGGGGTGAGACTTCGGGCTGGGTGACCGTCGAGGCAGCCGTAATCTGGGACCTAACCTATGCCCGGCACCTCAGTAAGATCGACGCCACAGTTGGCGCAAACTTCACCGATTTCACGACGGGCATGATCCAGATATACACCGCCCATATTGACGGCGCGAGCATCGCAACGCTCGCGCCGTCAATCGTTCTAAATCCCAAAAAAAGTGGCTTTCGCATTAAATTGGGTGCTGAGAGCGAATTGGGTGATTGGGATAACAGCGCCTTTAAAATTGGTCTTTGGCGCGAATTCTAACGAAAGCGGCTCCGTCGCGTTTCCACGCCGGAGCCAACGATACTAGACCACGTCATTATCCATACGCGCTGTTACGGCAATCTTGCCTCGCACCGGCTCTGACCAGACGACATGTACCTGATCCGCGTTCGGACCTTGCTGGGCGCGCACGAACGGAGCGTCGTAGTTCAATGCATTGGACGCATTGCGCACGCCCCCACGCACAACCACGGCATCCACGCTCAAAGATCGCGCCTCGAACGGCAACCCGGCCCCTGTCTCGACCACCCAGGTTTGGGTGTTCGTATTCTCCGACATCTCTATCAGATGCGGGTTCGCGACAGGATTGCTTACCCCGTGAAAGGAGTTCCCCTCGAACCGGACATTGCGCATGCGGGTAAAGTTCAGATCTGCATAGCTGGTATCGACCCGCTCTGCCCGCTCAACATACCCGTTGATGCTGCGGAACCGGTTACCCGCCACGTTCAACCCGTTGATAAAGTGCCCTGACCCGTATGGTTTCACCACCAGATAGCTAAAGCTGGTCGCTACCTCTCCCGACAAGAAGATGTTGCTGGTGATATCCAGCGCACTGAAGGAGAACCCACCGTTGAAACCGGGGCTTGGATCGCGCTCGTTCGTCCATTCCAAGAAAGCGTTGTCGACATAGTTGTTGGTAAACACGCAAGACGCATATGCCTCGGCTAACACCACACCAGCAGAGCGGATGCCACCATTCACCGTATCCCCCTGAAAGAAGTGGTTTCCGACAATGAGGTGATTCTGACCAGTCATGACGGCAAAGTGCCTGAACCGCTCGGATCTACAGTTGCGCAATTTCACGTCGTTCGCATTCACGTTCAGCGCGATCGTTGTACGTTGGGATACCGGAAGATCGTTCTCGGATGACAGGAACTGGCAGCGTTCGATAAACATCCCCTGACAGCCGCCCCCGATAGAGGTGATCCCGCGGTCCTTTGGCGTGGTGATAAAGCAGTCTCGGATGGTGAACACAGTACCTGCATTCGCCAACATGATCCCGCTACAAAGCTCCTGACACTGGAATTCGATGTTGTGCAGGACGAACTTTGCGATGACGTCAAATCCACTAAAATCGAGCATGTATTTGTAGCGCCGGAACGTGAAATTCTGGGTGCCCGCCGCATCATGCAGGGCCCCGTTCAACGTAAGCTCGTTGCGGGCAACGTTCTTGCCGCGCACATAGATTTCTCTGCCCACGCCAGCGCCGCTCACATGGCTGCCAATCGGGATGTTGGCCACATTCGCCACATTCTTCAGCGTACGCGAATCGCTAGGGTCATAAGTGGCCTGCGCGGTGATCGTGGTTGTCGCCCAATCGCCACCCGTCAGGGCGATCAACTGACCGTTATGGATCGCCCGGCGGGTTTCGTATCTGGTGCGGTTCGGAACAGCCGCCTGTAGGTCAATCGGCTCTGTCAGTGCGACCTTACGGCCACCCAGATCAAGGGATTCATGATCAGCGTTGTTCAACAGCGCTTGAAATGCCTTGCGGAACGCAAGCTCTTCATCCTCGAATGCCTCGATATAGTTAGGCAGGTCAAAGTTTCGTCGCAGCAACAAGATCGCGGCAGTCGGCATAGTGACCTTGCCTTCAAACTTTGTTTGCGTGTCAAACGTAACGCTCCCGTTCAGCAGAAACGTGCCCGACGGGATCAGAACAGTTCGACCGTTTGCCGCAGAGTTTGCCGCCTCAAACGCAGCGGTGTCGTCAGTGACACCATCGCCAATGGCGCCATAGTCCCGCACATCAACAGTGGCGACAATATCCCCCAGAAACAAATGAGAGACATCATTGATTTCGATATCGTCGACCCGCACAACACCGCCGTTCTGGCCGACCAGATCAATACCGAAGTGTCCGTAATCAGCGGTTGCCCCCCAAACCATATCGACCCCGGCCCGGTTCCCGATACCGACAATTGCACTGACCTCGACAACTTCACCATAAGCGGTCAGTGGTGTCATTGCGCCTTCGGTGACAACACCCGAAACAGCAGACCCATTCGATTGCGCGGCGTAGGCTGCAATACGGACCGCTGGCAAATTGCCGCTGATCGCTTTAACGCGCACTTTAATCTGGACATAGCATCCAGGCTCGATCGGTGTTTGCCCCTTGTAGCGCAGCCTCTGGGTGCTGTCGGTTTTCAGAATTTCCAAGGCCCCGCCAAAATCCTGATCTGCCGGTACAAAGACACCATTGCCCGACGTGGCATAACTTGGCGATCCCGATGTGCCGTTCCCGTTTGAATATGCAGCCAGACCCTCTGAATAGGGGGCAGGCGTGTATGTGGCCATGTTCATATATATCCCTTTCGCGCTTCTCCGGCGCAACTGCCGGACAGGCATTGGGAAATATCAACAAGACTTTAACGGGCCGCTATGGCACCGTCACGGTGGCGTTGCGCCCTAGACGGCCGCACCCGGCGCATCCAAAATCTGCACGCCGCTGATCCGCCAACCCTCGGGCGTCTCAATCATTCGGTATTCAAGGTAATGCGTGCGGCCGTCAGTGTCAGTGATCTGCACCCTTTGCCAAAAGGTGCCGCCTTCTTCACGCAGCTCTAGATATGTCACGTCAGCGGGACGCCAAACCATCGGATAGCCCTGCGTCACCATGCGGCCAAAATTCTCGGGCGACTGAAAGAACTGCTGCAAGGTAGGGCTGGCGAAGGTGAAGGCTGTGGCAAAATCATCTACCTTGAACGCCTCGAACTGGCGACTGATGGTGTTGCGAATATCGTTATCTTGCGCTTGCGCGCCAATCGCACCAATCACCGCGATTGCTGCGGCCAAGACCAGTATTCTCATCATAGTTACTCCTCTGGCGTACGTGACTTTAGGTAAATCACGCAAGCCAGAGGGCAAGAGTTTCACGCGGAGACGAGTTTTCCCGCCAGCGCGTCGTCAATCAGGGAAATTGTTTCATCCACACCGTAGAGCGCGATAAATCCGCCAAATCGTGGCCCTTGGGACGCCCCCAGCAGCACTTCATAAAGCGCGGTAAACCAGTCACGCAGCGGATCAAAGCGGTCTTTTCCGACAGCAAACACCATCGTCTGCAAGGCTTCAGCGTCAAGACCACCATCCCATGCAGAAAGCTGCGCACGCAGATCTTGCAGCGCCTCGCGCTCCAATTCGGACGGCGCGCGGAACACTTTGGCCGGTTTTACAAAGTCGTTGTAATAGCGCACCGCATAGCCAGCCGCAGCATCCATTCCGGGGTGGCTCTCTGGTGTCGCTTCGGGCGCATAGCGCTGGATAAAGCCCCACAACTGCGCCTTGTCCTCAGCCGATGAAACCGAAGCAAGGTTCAACAACATCGAGAACGGCACAACCATATCCGACTTAGGCACATCGCCGCCGTGGATGTGCCACACGGGATTGTTCAACTGCGCTTTGATGTCCTGTGTTTCATAAGCGCGCAGCTGTTGGTGATATTCATCCACAGCTTTCGGGATCACATCGAAATACATGCGCTTGGCCGTCTTTGGCTTGAGGTACATGAAGTAGGACAGGGATTCGGCACTGGCGTAGGTCAGCCATTCGTCAATCGTCAGGCCATTGCCGGAAGACTTCGAAATTTTGTGACCATCCTGATCCAGAAACAGCTCATAGGTGAAATGTTCAGGCGCGCGGGCACCCAAAATCCGGCAAATAGAATCGTAGATCGGCGTGTTGGTCGAGTGGTCCTTGCCGTACATCTCGAAATCAACACCAAGTGCGGCCCAGCGCGCGCCAAAATCCGGCTTCCACTGAAGCTTAACATTGCCACCGGTCAGGGGCAGCGTCATCTCTTCGCCCGTGTCGGTGTCAAAGGTGATCGTGCCCGCCTTTGCATCCACTTTCTTCATCGGCACATACATCACACGACCGGTTTCAGGGTGAATAGGCAAGAAGATCGAGTAGGTCTGCCGACGCTCTTCACGCAGAGATTTCAGCATGACAGCCATAATCTCGTCGTACTTCTCGGCTGCACGCATCAGGATTTCGTCAAACTGACCAGAGCCATAGAATTCCGTGGCCGAGTAAAACTCGTACTCAAACCCGAACGTGTCCAGGAACCGGCGCAGCATGGCATTGTTGTGATCACCGAAGCTGTCGAACTTGCCAAACGGATCAGGCACCGACGTCAGCGGCTTTTGCAAATGCTCTGCCAGCGCCTCCGGGTCGGGTACGTTGCTTGGCACTTTGCGCATTCCGTCCAGATCGTCAGAGAAACAAATAAGGCGTGTCGGAATATCGCTGATCGCCTCGAAAGCGCGACGGATCATCGTTGTCCGTGCGACCTCGCCGAATGTCCCGATGTGCGGCAGGCCGGAAGGGCCATAGCCCGTCTCGAACAACACATAGCCCTTTTCCGGCATCTTGCCCTGATAGCGTTTGAGTACCCGGCGCGCTTCTTCAAAAGGCCACGCTTTGCTCTGCATTGCTGCATCCCGCATCTCAGACATATCAAACTTCCCGAAAATTATCGTCCGCGCCCTATCGCGCGGCTGTCGCTTCATCTATTGTGCAAGGCCCACGCCGTCAATATTCTGCAAGCCTATCGGTTGCGCGCAAAGGACCCATCCAATGACAAATGACCCTTCCCTCGCGCTGAGTGCGCAGGATTGCCTTGTAGCTGTAATGGTTGCTGTATCCGCCTCTGACGGCGACATCGGCACAACTGAATTGATCAAAATTCAGACAGCTGTGAACCTGTTGCCGATTTTTGCAGACTTCGACATGGATCGCATTAAAACCGTCAGCCAGATGGTGTTTGACCTGTTTGAGCAGGAAGACGGGCTTGATGCACTCTTTGGTTTGATCAAAGGCGCGCTGCCTGACCGCCTGAATGAGACAGCCTATGCGCTGGCTTGTGACGTAGCTGCCGCAGATGGCACGCTCGAAGAGACCGAGCTCCGGCTGCTTGAAGAAATCCGCTACGAGCTGGAAATTGATCGTCTGCACGCCGCTGCGATCGAACGTGGCGCACGCGCGCGTCACCTGACCTAAGCCGCCTCAGGCGCCGTACAGAACGCCCCAACGTTCCAATAACTGCTGCTGCATCCGCTTGGCGCGGCGGTTCCAGCTAACGCCACCGGACGGGCTTTCCCGCTCCGCACGGGTAAGTTTTGCACGGATGCTTTCATCTGCGGCAAAGATCGCAAAGACCATCTCGGTGCCATCCGGTCCTGTCAGATAGCCCGCAAGAGACGAAACAAAGTTTAGCGTGCCCGTCTTGGCATCTACCTTGATCGGATGATCCTTGATCACCTTACGCTTGTCATCGCGCATCGCGATTGGCTTCAGGATGTCGCGCATTCCCTCAGCATGAACCTTCAGCAGCGCAGTCACCATGTCGCTTGCAGTGATACGGCTGTCATCACCAAGGCCGGAATGATCCACCAGCGCAGCAGACTGCATCCCCAGACGGGTTTGCGCCCAAAGGTTCATCTCTTGTGCCGAGTCCTTCAAATTGGCTGCGGGTTTGCCACGCGCAGCAGTTGCGGCAAGCCCGACCATCTCAGCAGTCAGGTTCGTTGACCATTTCAGCATATCGCGCAAGATACTGCGCAGATCCGTGCTCTGCCTTCTGACCAGCACCTCACCCTCGGGCAGGTTGGTGGTCATCTTGGGTGCACTTAGACGGATACCGTTTGAGCCAGCAAGGCTCTGGAACACCTCACCAGCATAAAGCCCGGGCTTGCGCACAGGCAACCAGCGTGCGCCACTGCCGCCCAACGCGCCGCGCGCGACAGTCCAAGCGTCACGGCCGGCACTATTCTCATAGGTGTAGACCGGCGTAGACCGGTCCCTAATCTGCATCGCTGCCATCCGCACCGCGGGGCGGTATTTTTCCGTCCGCCCTTCCATCGTGATGGCGTATTTTCCGTTGGCGCGTTTCCATTCGAAATGCACGCGGTTGTAGTTAAGTGCGAGACCGGACACGCCGGGATTATAGCCCACCTGGTCTGGCTGCTCGGAATCAATCCGGTCCAGAACCGGCAAACTTGCCTCGTAAACCTTAAAATCACCCCTGACGCCAATGATGCCAGCCGCCTTCAGATTGGCTGCCATTGCCGCCAGCGCGTCAGTGTCCAACGTCGGGTCATTGCCCCCGACAAGTATCAGATCACCCAGAATTTCGCCGTCGGCCACGCCACCAGTGGCCAGTAACTGTGTCTCAAAACGGTGGTCCGCCCCAAGAGCATCCAACGCATAAAGCGCAGTGATCGCCTTTGTGACGCTGGCAGGCGGACGGGCGGTCGTCGCCTGCCCGCTTTCGAGTGTCATTCCCGATTTCAAATCCGCCACCACGAAGGAAACCTTGTCCGTGAGTTTTGCCTCACTCAGGATATCCTTGGTGCTGCGCACCGCACGTTTGAAGAAATCCTCGCCGCGCATCACCGGCCTCAGCGAAGCCTCGGGCGGGGCCGCTTTAACAGCAGGCGCCGCAATCAAGCACGCTGCTGCCGCAGCCGTACCCAAAAAATGCCGTCGTGATAGCGCGCGTTCCATGCCCTAGGGTTACCGCAAGAGCAGACCCGTCCACAAGCAGTCAAAAATCACTTTCTGTCGATCAGTTCGCGTGCTAGCGCAGCCTGATGCAACGCGCCGTCCTCATCATGTTTCTGGCCATGTCGTTGATTCCTGCGGGGGACAGCGCCGGAAAGCTGCTGACCAGTTCCTATGCGACAGCGCCGATATTCGTCGCTTGGTCCCGCTTTGCTGTGGGGGCTCTTGCGGTCTTGCCATTTGTGCCACGCAGCGCTTGGGCACTTCTGCGCAACTGGCGCATCTGGTTACGCGCAGCCGCCCTTGCCGCTGGCATCACCTGCATCCAGACAGCGCTCAGGATCGAAGACGTCGCAACCGTATTTGCGGCCTTCTTTGTCGGTCCGCTTATCAGTTATGCATTAGCGGTCCTGTTCCTACGTGAGCCCGTGACGCTGTTGCGCTCGGTGCTGGTCCTTGTTGGATTTGCCGGTGTCCTGATCGTCGTACGCCCGGGTCTGGAAACCAGCGAAGGCGTTCTTTGGGCGGTTGCCGCAGGTACTTGCTATGGTATTTTCCTGACCATGTCGCGCTGGCTCGGCCCGTTGGGCACCCCGATGGCCCTCACGTTCACACAGCTGCTTATCGCTGCCGTATTGCTACTCCCATTCGGGCTGGCGCAGTTCCCCCCCATGACAGGACCGGTCGCCGCCCTGACTGTTACCTCTGCGTTATGCTCGATGTTGGGCAACCTGCTGCTGCTCTTCGCCTACAAGCTGGCCCCTGCCACCCGGATCGCACCGATGGTCTATTTCCAACTGGTCGCGGCAGTAGGCCTTGGCTGGGTGATCTTCGGCGATCTGCCGGACGTTTGGACATGGACCGGACTTATCGTGATCCTGACCGCGGGCCTTGCGTCAACCCGTTTGCGCTGACCACCCACCAGATGCGCGGATCGCGGACGAGGACACATCCATCATCGGCACATTCACAAAACACCATGCCGGTGCATCGGCGTGCGCCAGCCTTTGACTGAACCGGCCCGGAATTCTGAATGGCGCATAGAGATTGGCAGTGCGGCTCATTCGGGCCGATATCCGCTGCCCCGGACGCGCAAGAATGCCCATCGGAATCGAATTTACAATATCCTGCCAGTCTTGCCAAAGATGAAACTGCGCCAGATTATCCGCGCCCATAAGCCAGACAAACCGCTGCTTTGGATAGAGCCCTTGTAGCGCACGCAATGTTTGGGCTGTGTAGCGCGTGCCGAGACGCTCCTCGATGCCTGTCACTTTTACACGCGGATGCTGCATCACCGCACGCGCCTGCACAAGGCGCTGCTCCATGGGTGCGGGACCGTGAGATTTAAGCGGGTTACCCGGGCTCACCAGCCACCAGACCTGATCCAACCCGAACCGCTTGAGCGCCTCACGTGTAATATGTGCGTGCCCTGCGTGTGCAGGATCAAACGACCCGCCCAACAAACCGATCACCTGACCAGAGGCCGCATATGGAATATCATGGCGCAAAATGAAAACGGCCCCCGAAGTATCTCAGGGGCCGAAAGGACGGGATGCCCCGCCATTTGTCAATCAGAGTCAGCGCTCGTATTTGACGATCTCACCAGACTTCAAGCGACCGAAGTAGCTGTTCATCTCGCGCTTGACGATCGGCATCAGGAAGTAGAGCGCCGTAATGTTGACCACAGCCATGGCAAAGATCATCGCATCAGAGAAGTCGATAACCGCGCCCAGTTGCGCTGCTGCACCAACGATGATGAAGAAGCAGAAGATCAGCTTAAAGATCAGCTCGGTCGTTTTGCCCTCACCAAACAGGTAGGTCCATGCCTTCAGGCCATAGTAGGACCAGCTGATCATGGTGGAGAAAGCAAACAGGATCACAGCAAGCGCCAGAACGTATGGGAACCAGCTAAAGCCCGTTGCGAACGCAGCAGAGGTCAGCGCCACACCGGATGAACCATCCGTTGTCTGGATCGCAGTGCCGGCTTCGTTAAGCACGAAGTTGCCTGTTGCAGGGTCCATGACCAGAACCCCAGAGATCGTTATAACCAGCGCTGTCATGGTGCAGATCACAACCGTATCAATGAACGGCTCCAGCAGGGAAACAACGCCCTCCGTCACAGGCTCTTTGGTCCGCACGGCCGAGTGTGCAATTGCTGCAGAACCAACACCGGCTTCGTTGGAGAACGCAGCCCGTTTGAAACCCTGAATCAACGCACCGACAAAACCGCCCGCAACACCAAGACCTGTAAAGGCACCAGCGAAAATCTGACCGAAGGCCCAACCGATCTGGTCCGCGTTCACAATCAGAATGATCAAAGCAGCAATGACATACATCACCCCCATGAACGGCACGACTTTTTCGGTCACCGAAGCAATAGATTTAATGCCGCCGACGATCACCATAAACACCACCACAGCAAAAATGCCGCCAGTGATCAGACCCGAAAAATCGCCTGTGATCTGAGTGATCTGTGCGTGCGCCTGGTTGGCCTGGAACATGTTCCCGCCGCCCAATGCACCGCCAATGGTGAAGATTGCAAAGATTACCGCCAGCACCTTGCCACCGGGCAGGCCGCGTTCCTTGAAGCCCTTGGTCATATAGTACATCGGACCACCGGAAACCGACCCGTCAGGATATTCGTTCCGGTACTTCACACCCAACGTACATTCGGTGAATTTGGATGCCATCCCCAGCAAACCTGCGACAACCATCCAGAAAGTTGCGCCCGGTCCACCAATCCCGACAGCCACAGCAACACCGGCGATGTTACCAAGACCGACAGTACCTGAAAGCGCGGTCGTCAGCGCCTGAAAGTGGCTGACCTCGCCCGCATCATCAGGATCGGAATAGTCACCTTTGACCAAGCTGATCGCATGACCGAATGCCTTGAACTGAATGAAGCCAAAATAAATCGTAAAGATCGACGCGGCCACAACCAACCACAACACGATCCAAGGAAAGCTGGTGCCCGGCAGGCTCATAAAGATCAGGTTCACGAACCAACCTGTCGAGCTGGCGAACACGTCGTTGACCTTTTGATCGAAAGATACCGCATCCTGTGCGGCGGCAAGTGTCGGAAGGCTCAGCGCTGCTGCCGCCATCCCGCTTGTCAAAAATCGTTTCATATCTGTCCCCTTATGGAATAACCGTGATCGGTACGCTGGACGCAGCAACCAGCCGCCCCGTTACGCCACCAAACAACCGCTCTTTCATGTTCCGTTCACCCATGCGCCCAACAACGATTTGCGACGCGCTGTGCTTTCTGGCCAGCTTTTCCAGTATTTCGGCGACATCGCCGTGCTTAACGATCCCCTCCACTGTGCACCCATCGGACTGGGTCGCCGCAACCGCCGGGTCAATCACCCGTTCACGGGCAAGGTTCAACTCTTCTTCGCGGCGCGCGTGGCGTTTTTCGTTTTCTTCAGCGGTTTGGAAGCTGAACGGCGACCATTCGATGACATAGACCAGCAAAATACGGCAATCGCCGATCAGCTTAGCCCGGGACGCGGCGAAATCGAGCGCGCGCTTACCCGCATCCGACCCATCGAGCCCCACGATAAGTGTGGTTTGAGACATTATATTTCCCCTGTTAGTGACCGCCTTAAATAGCAGTCGGTTTTCTCCCCCGCCAATCCGGCAAAACACCCGAGGAGGATGGTCAAAGCCTAGCACTATACGCTGCGACATTTTGACCTATTTTTAAATTAATTCAGGTAATCCGCCTTAATTTACCGAATTATCCACTCAAATAGACTGTCAAAGCACCTAAATTTGAGCATGCGGCCTTACCGGCCCTCACCCCCCCTGAGAGCCGTTTTCTGGGCCGGCACACTGCCCGCTAATTTGTGAGGCCGCCATAGGCACCGGAATGACGCTTTATCCGATGCCGGTTTAGCTCCCTCAAACTGTGCCTTCGACGTGTTGTACAGACCTATCATTAGCCTTCCAGACAGCAGCCTAAATGAACGCATCACTTGATCCGCTGCGGGCGCGATATCCTTGTGCCGTTGATCTTGCCTTGCGCGCCAGATATTGCAAGCCAAACCCTGACTCATACGAGGAACAGCGCCATGGCCGCATATCAATACGTCTACCACATGCAAGGGGTCTCAAAAACTTACCCCGGTGGCAAAAAATGCTTTGAAAACATCCACCTGAACTTCCTTCCCGGCGTGAAAATCGGTGTCGTCGGCGTAAACGGCGCCGGCAAATCGACCCTGATGAAAATCATGGCCGGTATGGACAAGGATTACACAGGAGAGGCTTGGTCCGCTGAAGGTGTCCGTGTTGGCTACCTTCCACAGGAGCCAAAACTTGATCCGACCCTGACCGTGCGCGAAAATGTCATGCTAGGTGTTGCAGGCAAAAAAGCGATCCTGGACCGCTACAATGAGCTGGCCATGAACTACTCGGACGAGACAGCCGATGAGATGGCCGCGCTGCAGGACCAGATCGATGCCGAAAACCTCTGGGATCTCGACAGCCAGATCGACGTCAGCCTCGAAGCGCTGCGCTGCCCACCGGATGACGCGAACATCAACGATCTGTCCGGCGGTGAAGCCCGCCGCGTGGCGCTGTGCAAACTGCTGCTCGAAGCGCCGGAAATGCTGCTGCTTGACGAACCGACCAACCACCTTGACGCCGAAACCATCGCATGGCTGCAACAGCACTTGATGGCCTACAAAGGCACCATCCTGATCGTTACCCACGACCGTTACTTCCTTGATGACATCACCACATGGATTCTGGAACTTGACCGCGGTCGCGGCATCCCTTGCGAGGGCAACTACTCTGACTGGCTGGAGCAGAAAGCCAAGCGCCTGAGCCAAGAGTCCCGTGAAGATAAATCCCGCCAGAAGACGCTGGAGCGCGAACTCGAATGGATGCGTCAGGGTGCAAAGGCCCGCCAGTCCAAATCAAAAGCGCGGATCAAATCCTACAACGAGATGGCCGACCAGTCAGAGCGTGAAAAGCTTGCAACAGCGCAGATCGTCATCCCGAACGGTCAGCGCTTGGGCAACAAGGTAATGGACGTAGAGGGACTGTCCAAAGCGATGGGCGATAAGCTCCTCGTCGAAAACCTCAGCTTCTCCCTGCCACCCGGCGGTATCGTCGGCGTGATTGGTCCCAACGGTGCGGGCAAATCGACTCTGTTCAAAATGCTGACCGGTCAGGAACAACCCGATTCAGGTACGATCGAGGTCGGCGACACCGTGCAGCTATCCTATGTGGACCAGTCTCGCGATGATCTCAACTCCGACGATAACGTCTGGCAGGCAATTACAGGCGGGGCCGAACTGATCCAGCTGGGCGACGCCGAAGTGAACTCCCGCGCTTATTGCTCCTCCTTCAACTTCAAGGGCAGCGATCAGCAAAAGAAAGTCGGATTGCTGTCAGGCGGTGAACGCAACCGCGTTCACATGGCCCGCCTGCTAAAATCTGGTGGTAACGTGCTGCTGCTCGATGAACCGACAAACGATCTGGATGTTGAAACCTTGCGTGCGCTCGAAGACGCGCTGGTGGATTTCGCCGGATGCGCCGTGGTCATTTCCCACGACCGCTTCTTCCTCGACCGTATCTGCACGCACATCCTTGCCTTTGAAGGCGAGGCCCATGTGGAGTGGTTCGAAGGTAACTTCGAAGACTACGAAGAAGATAAGAAACGCCGCCTTGGAAACGATGCGCTCGAACCAAAGCGCCTCAAGCACAAGAAGTTCATGCGCTAAAACTTATCAAGGAGGGCGGCCATTGTGCCGCCCTTTCTATTCCGTAAAGAGCTTAAGCATCATTTCACCAAACGCAGTGGTTTGCTGAACCAGCTCTGATTAGGCCCCTGCGATCCTGAAAGACAATCTTTCGAATAATCCCTGCACCTCAAAGGGATCGGCCTGACTGCCTAAATCAGCACGAGACTGAAAGCTGCGCATCACATCCGCTGCCATCTTTGCCGGCCAAACTTCAGGTCCTTCGATCCGGCGCGCGGTAATCGTTGGGGCAGTTGAACACCCTGTCGCGCAGCTATCCCAGAGTTTAACAAGCGCATGGTTCGTTCCGCGCAGCAAATCAGCCTGCTTTAGGGTCGTACCCTCATGCACAACAACAAACATTGTGCCACGACCTGCATAGGCAAAGTAGCATTTCTGCGCATCAATCACATCACTCAACGCGTGGCTGACAACCTCGATGCCCGCACGAAACTGCGCCGGCGTGCTACCGCGATAGAACCCCAGTGCGTTATCAATTTGAACACTGAACAAGGTCACGTCGAGACGGGAATCGCCCCTGCGCAGCAATTCGTTCTCAAGGCTCAAGAAGCGCTTCACACAAGGGCGGGGATGCAGGTCAAACGGCTCATTAAATGACACCTCGGCGAGCCGCCCAAGCGCCTCTAGCGCAGCAGAGCTTACCCGCTCTCGCTGTTGACTGTCATTGAGCATCGCTGCCAACCTGATCCGCGTGACTAGCTCCAACGGATCGAAGGGCTTACTGACAAAATCAGTCGCCCCGGCTTCGAATGCGCGGCTCATCATATCGCGCGAACGGCTTGCGGTAATCATGATCACTGGCGTTGCGCGGTACCGCTCAAGCGTGCGCAACTTGGCGCATACCTCGATCCCGCTCGTCTCTGGCAGCATAATATCCAGCAGAAACACATCGTAAGGTACCTTCGCGATCTCGATCAATTCCAGCGCATCCTCTGCGGATGCAGCGAAGGTAATGTCGTCAAAGCCGTTATCTTCCAGAGCAACCCCGAGAATGTCCAATATCACCGGGTCGTCATCCACTGCCAAAATTCGCACGATCAGTTCCTCATTAACTACAGAATGCTCCAGCATGTTACGCCTGAGCCCTTGTCACTAATTTCCTCACAGATCGCGGCAGAGGTGCGGCAGCCTCGTGTTATCAAGACGGCCAAAAAGATGAATCCAAGATAAAGACATGCTGCAGAGGCTCGGAAATATCGGTCAAGACTGGTCCGTTCAGCAGATTCGGGATGTCAGCACCGCCCCCTAATATGCCACTCATTTCGGGGGAAATCCGGTGCCTGACCGGACCTATTTCCAGCTTTAATCAAGCGAAATGGCGCAAAACATCTCGGCTTTCTAAAGAGATAGCCTCCTCACCCCTGCGCTGGCAGATGTTTGCCTTTGCCCCCCATGACACTTGAAATTCTAGGGTCTCTATGCCATATCTCAAAATGCAAACGTTATCTTTATCCAGACCACTGTCTCCGCTACCGCGTTCAGTCTCTCGATTACAGACCGACCAAGCCGGGCCATCGCACACTGCGGATGGCATCTAAAACTTAGGAGACTACGGAATGGCTACTGGCACCGTAAAATGGTTCAACACTACAAAAGGCTTCGGCTTTATCGCACCCGATGGCGGCAGCAAAGACGTGTTCGTGCACATCTCTGCTGTTGAGCGCGCTGGCCTCACAGGCCTGGCCGACAACCAGAAAGTGACTTTCGACATCGAAGCTGGCCGTGACGGCCGCGAATCTGCGACAAACATCGCACTCGCGTAAGCTGTTTAGCGCGGCGTAGACTTAGATCAGCGCCCGCATAACACGACATTTTGACCGGCCATTCTGCAACGAATGGCCGGTTTTTCTGTTCTGGGCTTGATAATTTAGGTATTTTGGCGACATTGATGACAATTCATACGCAAAGGACCGAAAAATGCGCCGCCGTACATTCATTGCAAGCTCTATTGCCGCCACTGCCCTTCCCCAGCTCGCCTCTGCCCAAGCTGCAGCTTTTGATCCGACGCCGCAAATGGTGCGCGTGAAGAAGAACTATCAAGTCGGCGAAATGCTGATCCTGCCACGCAGCTACTATCTGTATTTCATCACCAGTGAAGGCCAAGCGATGCGTTATGGCGTTGGCGTAGGCAAAGCAGGTCTGGAATTTACCGGCTCTGCAACGATTTCAGTGAAAAAAGAATGGCCAACGTGGCGCCCGACCGATGAAATGATCGAGCGTGACCCAAGTGCTTACGCCCGCTTCATCGGCAATACAGAAGCTCAGCCCGGCGGCCCCGGTAACCCGCTCGGTGCACGTGCGCTTTATCTGTTCCAGAACGGCAAAGACACGTATTTCCGCATCCACGGCACAACGGCCCCAAAATCAATCGGTCGCTCTGTCTCCAACGGCTGTATCCGTATGTTGAACGAGCATGTCCAAGATCTGTACCAGCGCGTGCCAATCGGGACAAAAGTAACGGTCCTCTGAACACGTTGAACTTACATTAGATGGGGCCGGTGCTTGCGCCGGCCTTTTTCATTTCGACCAAGCATGCTTTTCTGCCGACCATGCTAAAGATCAGCGCTTGGACATCTCCTCCAGGACCGCCATCGCATCATGCTCCCGGCCATCTGGAACAAACAGATGGTCATGGAAAAAGCCAGAGACCGGATTTACCCCCATGTCATGCTTTGCAAGCTCCGTTGCAATCCGAGCCATAAATCCGACCGCTTCCAAAGACGAATGAATATTCAGCGTGATCATTCGACATGGAAATTCGTAAGGCAGCCCATGCTTTTCTGCATCAGACTTCAGCAGGATATAGGTGGTGCCTTCTGCTTCTTTGAACATCATCCGAGGCTCAATGCCTGCTAGTGTTTGATAGGACTCAAGCGTCACGAAAACATACAAACCATCAACGAGAATCGCAGATAGTGACTTAATGAGTTCGTCCAAATTTGTCTCACCGGACATGTTCAATTCACTTTTCTGGATTTTCCTGAAATGTGAGTATGTAGTCAGAAAATGTGGATGTCGAGTTGCCGGACTTCCTTAGCGTGACCTATGCAGGTCGACCAAACAACACGGCTCAAAAGAAAAGGGGCCAGCACTTTCGTGCCAACCCCTTCCTTCGATCAAGTATCTCAACTTACTTCAAGGCGGCATCCGTAATCACAGACGTCCACGCACCCTCTGGCTGCTTGGAGATCACCGGATCAGAGCCACCGGCCAGCAGCGTGTCCACAGTGCGCTGGTAATCGGCTTCGACCAATGCACCGTTGGAACCAGCAGTCAGTTTGGCGATTTCTTTCATCATACGGACCTGCGCTTCCTCGGATTGCGCACCCGTTTCATCATTCTCGATGATGATGCCGCCTGCTTCTTCCGGGTTCGCTGCCGCATACTCCCAGCCCTTCATCGAAGCGCGTACAAATCGGGTCATCTTGTCGACAAAAACGTCGTCCTTGAGGTTGTCCTCAAGTACATAGATGCCGTCTTCCAGTGTCGCGACACCTTGGTCTTCATATTTGAATGTTACCAACTCATCGGGGTTCACGCCTGCATCCAGTACCTGACCGTATTCATTGTAGGTCATCGTCGAGATACAATCCGCTTCACGCTGCAACAACGGGTCCACGTTAAAGCCCTGCTTCAGCACGGTCACGCCGTCCTCACCGCCATCTGTGCCGATGCCTTCTTTGCTCATCCAGCTCAGGAACGGGTATTCATTGCCGAAGAACCAAACACCGATCGTCTTACCTTTGAAGTCCTGGACAGACGTGATGCCGGTATCTTTCCAGCAAGTCAGCATGAGGCCGGATGTTTTGAATGGCTGGGCGATATTCACCACCGGAAGCCCCTTTTCACGCGCCGCAAGCGCCGATGGCATCCAGTTCAGCATCGCATCCGCGCCGCCGCCCGCAAGCACCTGCGGAGGCGCAATATCAGGACCACCGGGCAGGATCGTCACGTCCAGACCTTCATCCTCATAGAACCCTTTGTCTTGCGCGACGTAATAGCCCGCAAACTGGGATTGAGTGACCCACTGCAACTGCAAAGTGACCGTATTGGCGTGCCCATCCGCAAGCATCGGCGTCGCCGTCATCCCTGCGGCACATGCCGCTGCCATCATAAATCTTTTCATCGTTCGACCTCCAAGTCGGTTGGTTATGAGTTGCCCCGTTTGTCGGGGTCGTTGGTTATCTTTGTGACGGATGCCAGAAGGTCACCCGTTTTTCGATCAGGGTCATCATCCCGTAGAACGCGCTACCGGCCAAGGCCGCCACCACAATTTCGGCCCAGACCATATCAAGCGCAAGCTGCCCGAAGCTGGTTGAGATACGAAAGCCCATCCCCACCGTAGGCGAGCCGAAAAATTCAGCAACAATCGCGCCGATCAGCGCGAGCGTTGTGCCGATTTTCAAACCGTTGAAGATAAACGGCATCGCGGCAGGCAAGCGAAGCTTGAACAACGTGGGCCAATAACCCGCCGCATAGGTCCGCATTAGATCACGCTGCATGGTATTGGTATCTTTCAGCCCTGCAACCGTGTTCACAAGGATCGGAAAGAATACCATCACCGCAACCACAGCGGCCTTGGATTCCCAATCGCTGCCCAGCCACTTTACCAAAATGGGCGCGGTGCCCACGATCGGCAATGCGGCCATAAAGCTGCCCACAGGCAAAATGCCGCGTGTCAGGAAATCCGAACGATCTGCAATCACCGCCACGATGAATGCCGCGAGCGCACCAACGATATAACCGCTCAATGCACCTTTCAGCACTGTTTGACGGAAATCTGCCCACAGGGTTGGCCCTTCTTGGCCAAGCCGCTCCAGCACCGCGGAAGGTGCAGGCAGGATCACCGGATTCACCTCGAACCCGCGCACCATCAACTCCCACACAACCACGATGACCAGACCAAATATCGCTGGTACCGCGACTTTAACGAGCGTGCTTTCTGATGATGCGCCGTTCGCAAGCCGCACATTCACCCACCACCCAAGGATCCAAAGGATCAAACCGAGCATTACATAGATCATGCTGCACCCATCCCCATCCGTCGCAGGGTTGCCCGCTCTATTACACTAAACAGACCTACCAGTGCTGCCGCCGTTAAGGCTGCTGCAAACAGCGCAGCCCAAGACACCAGCGGTTGCCCGTACTGATCCCCCACCAGCATCCGCGCACCAAACCCGGCGCGCGCACCCGTCGGCAGTTCAGCCACAATCGTCCCGATCAGCGAGGCTGATATCCCAATCTTGAGCGATGCAAACAGATACGGCGCAGACGCCGGTAGCCGCAGCGCCCAGAAGCTTTGCGTGTCCGATGCATTATAGGTCCGCAATAGGTCAAGTTGCATTGCCGACGGGCTACGCAGGCCTTTCACCATGCCAACAACTACGGGAAAAAATGACAGATACGCGGCAATCAACGATTTCGGAAACAACCCTTGTATGCCAATCGATCCCAACACAACAATCACCATCGGCGCCAGCGCCAGAATAGGGATCGTCTGGCTCACAATCGCCCAAGGCATGACAGAGCGATCCATCACACGGCTGTAAACAATTCCGACCGCCAGCAAGATGCCTAGACCCGTCCCAATTGCAAAACCCAGCAGTGTTGGCGCCAACGTCACCCAACCATGATAAACAAGCGACCGCTTCGAGGTGACCTTTTTGGCAAAGATCGTATCATACATCTCGCCTGCTACCTGTTGTGGGCTGGGCAAACGCGGGCGCTTGAACCCGTATGTCAAAAGGATCAAATCAGGATTGCGAATGGCCAGCCCGATTCCGCCAACCTCTTGCCGCGCAGTAGGCGTATCAGGCTCCACCAGCATGCCATCCCGCTGGGCCTGATCTGCCACCAGATGCATGTTCATCGGGACGACTGCCAGAAGCCAAAAACCCAGGATCGCGGCAATAACTGTCAGGACAGGCACAACAGACTTCACATTGCACCCCCAGACATGAGCTCAACCGGAGTTGCATGCCCACGCGCGCGAAAAAAAGCGCTGTGGGAGGGCGGGCGGGACGTCGTCGCAGACGCGTGCCGGACGACATCTGCACAAACATCAATCATCCGCATGCCCTGCCCGCAGCCCTTCACGCACCCGATGCGCAATCGCCAAGAATTCAGGTGTCTCACGTATCTCCAAAGGTCGATCTTTCGGCAAAGTGCTTTCGATAACATCCGTAATCCGCCCCGGTCGCGGGCTCATGACCACAATCTTGGTGCTCAGATATACCGCCTCGGGGATCGAGTGGGTGACAAAAGCAATCGTCTTGCCTGTCCGCTCCCACAATTTTAAAAGCTGCTCGTTCAAATGGTCGCGAACAATTTCGTCCAAGGCACCAAACGGCTCGTCCATCAATAATAGGTCCGCATTGAATGACAGTGCCCGTGCAATACTTGCACGTTGCTGCATCCCGCCCGACAACTGCCAGGGAAACTTGTTCTCGAACCCGGCAAGCTCGACCAGCTCAAGCACCCGCGCAACCCGCTCGGCACGCTCGGCCTTGGGGACGCCCATGATTTCCAAAGGCAGCCTGATGTTCCCGCCAATCGTGCGCCAAGGATATAGACCCGCCGCCTGGAACACATAGCCATATGCCCGCGCTTCCCGCGCCGCCCGGGGCGAGACACCGTTCACGGTAATCTCGCCGCCCGTAGGCTGCTCCAAATCCGCCATCACCCGCAGGAATGTCGTCTTGCCGCAGCCCGACGGCCCGATAAAGCTGACAAAGTCGCCTTGCTTGATGTCCAGATCAACACCCTTGAGCGCGTGGACAGGCCCGTCGTTGGTCTGAAAGGTCAAATCCAAACCGCGCGCGCTGATTACATTTTGCAGATCACTCACAAAGATATTCCCGTATTCCTGCTAAACACTCAAATACCCGCCGGAATATTCAATGGGTCGCGTTTGATCATCTTCGGCGCATTAAGCTCTTTCCATTTGCTCAACGCAACATTGCCACTCGGGAAAGCTGGCCGCGGCACAAACCGTCCACGTCCCGGATTAGGTTGAGAGTTCTGCCCCCAAGCCCAAATCACCTCACCACGGCTCAGCGTAAACCGCGACTGCGCGCGCACTTCGAAACCCTCAAAAACGTTATAATCCAGAACTGAATGATGGTTTGCAGGTGAAATCGTCTTGGTGATCTTTGGATCCCACACGACGATATCCGCATCTGCACCCTCTACAATTGCACCCTTGCGGGGATAGATGTTCAGGATCTTCGCTACATTGGTCGATGTTGCCGCAACAAATTCATTCATCGTCAAACGCCCCGTCTCAACCCCTTCGGTCCACAGCACGGCCAAGCGTTCTTCCAACCCGTTAGAGCCGTTCGGAATGATCCGGAAATCATCCTTGCCCGCGCGTTTCTGCTCGGTCGAGAACGCAGCATGGTCGGTCGCAACCACCTGCAACGATCCGGACTGCAAACCAGCCCACAAAGAATCCTGATGGTCCTTAGAGCGGAACGGAGGCGACATCACACGCCGCGCCGCGTGGTCCCAATCCTTGTTGAAATACTCGCTCTCGTCGAGGGTCAAAAACTGGATCAGCGGCTCACCATAGACCCGCATGCCTTTTTGGCGCGCGCGGCGGATCGCCTCGTGGGTCTGCTCGCAAGACACATGCACGATGTACAATGGTACGCCCGCCGTATCTGCAATCGTGATCGCACGGTTGGCCGCTTCGCCCTCCAATTCAGGGGGCCGCGAATACGCATGCCCCTCAGGTCCGGTGATCCCTTCGTCAAAATACTTCTGTTGCAGCTCGGCAACCAGATCGCCGTTCTCCGCGTGTACCATCGGCAGCGCGCCCAGCTCTCGGCAGCGTTTGAAGGAGGCGAACATCTCATCGTCCTCGATCATCAACGCGCCCTTATAGGCCATGAAGTGTTTGAACGAGTTCACACCCATGTCCACCGCGTCTTTCATCTCGTTGAAGACGTTCTCGTTCCAGCCGGTGATGGCCATGTGATAGCCCACGTCCGAGCATATCTGCGGCGCGCTTTTGCGGTGCCATTCATTGATCGCATTCTTGATCGAGCCATCCGCACCGGGCAGGCAGAAATCCACAATCATCGTGGTCCCGCCACAGGCCGCTGCCCACGTCCCGCTCTCAAACGTCTCGGCGGCGGTTGTCCCCATAAACGGCATTTCCAGATGCGTATGCGGGTCAATCCCGCCGGGGATCACATAGGCCCCTTCAGCGTCAATATACTCATCACCCTTGAGGTCGGTGCCAATCTGTTTGATCGTCTCCCCCTCAATCAAAACATCCGCGACCCAAGTCCGGTCCGCCGTGACGACCGTGCCGCCTTTGATAACTTTAGTCATTGGTTCACTCCCGTTTCTCTGTGCGTGAGTATCCATTGCTTGTCTTTGGTTAGGTAAGCTTCAATACCACTGTTCAATTCAGTCAACTCTTTCAGAGCAGTCTCATTATCCCGCATATGGCCGATGCCCACCAGAAGGCAATTTGCTGGGTCTTCGACATCGCAATCGTCGCCGCCGCACAACATGCTGACCGTTCCGTCAAGATCATCGGCAACTACGTAAACGATCGGTCTCGTCTTTTCGTACAGATGACGACAGATGAAAGTCGTAAGATTGTTGGGTTGGTCTACAATCCTCACCCCACAATCTCCGCTGTCTCTACCACCGCATGCAACAACACGTCCGCACCGGCCATTGCCCATTCCTTGGTGATCTCTTCCGCCTCATTGTGCGAAAGCCCGTCTACACATGGGCACATCACCATCGCAGTCGGCGCGACACGGTTGATCCAGCACGCATCGTGCCCGGCCCCGGAAATCAGGTTCATGTGGGAATAGCCCAACCGCTCTGCCGCGTTGCGGACAGCAGTGACGCATGTTTCATCAAAGGCCACCGGATCAAACCCGCCAACCTTTTCAAACTCAACTTCAAGCCCCATGTCATCAGCAATCTTCTGACCTTCGACACGAAAACGCGCCTCCATGTCTTCGATCACACTCAGTTCCGGTGACCGGAAATCAACCGTGAACACCACCTTGCCCGGGATCACATTGCGCGAGTTTGGATAAACGTCGATATGACCCGCTGCGCCAACCGCATGGGGTGCGTGGCTCCACGCAATCTCGTCCACTTTTTCAAGCATCCGCGCCATGCCAAGGCCCGCGTTTTTGCGCATCGGCATTGGCGTTGAGCCTGTGTGGCTGTCCTTGCCTGTCACCGTGACTTGCGTCCAGCTTAGCCCCTGACCATGCGTGACCACGCCAATGTCTTTACCTTCCACTTCCAGAATAGGGCCCTGTTCGATGTGCAACTCAAAGAACGCATGCATCTTGCGCGCGCCGACTTCTTCCTCACCGCGCCATCCGATGCGTTTAAGTTCATCACCGAATGATTTGCCTTCTGCATCCACGCGATCATACGCCCAGTCTTGGGTATGAATACCCGCGAACACGCCAGAGGACAGCATCGCAGGCGCATAGCGCGTGCCTTCTTCGTTGGTGAAATTCGTCGCCACAATCGGATGCTTGGTTTTGATCTTCAGGTCGTTGAGCGTGCGGATCAGCTCCAGTCCGCCCAGCACCCCCAGAATTCCGTCATACTTACCGCCCGTGGGCTGTGTGTCCAAATGGCTACCGACGTAGACCGGCAGCGCGTCAGGGTCGGTGCCCTCGCGGCGGGCAAACATGTTGCCCATCTGGTCAAGACCCATCGTGCAGCCTGCCGCTTCGCACCAGCTTTGGAACAGCGCGCGACCTTCCGCGTCTTCATCGGTCAGCGTCTGGCGGTTGTTGCCGCCCGCGATCCCCGGCCCGATCTGTGCCATCTCCATCAAGCTATCCCAAAGGCGGTCTGGATTGATTTTGAGGTTTTGTCCGGGCGCTGGCATTGCGGGCTCCTATCTATCTTATTTAGATCACCGGAATGTGATCGTTTTTTTACCGTTTGGTAAAGCGACGATTGCGCCTCACTTCATTCCTGTCAAGAACTGCTTTAGAAAGACCATCAGAGCGCTTGTTTATCTGCCCAATTTTCCAGCACCCGCGGAGTCGCCTGTGACAAACACCCCTGTAAAAAAGCCAAGCCGCATCCAGATGCGGAACCGAAGGCTGATTCTTGATTCCGCCCTCGAGGTCTTTTCCCGCGACGGATTTGGCGGCGCCACGCTGGATGCCATTGCCAAGGGCGCAGGTCTTAGCAAGCCCAACGTTCTCTATTATTTCGAAGGCAAGACCGAGATTTACGTGACCCTTCTCAGCCAGCTTCTGGAGACATGGCTAGATCCGCTGGTCGAACTTGATCCTCAGGGCGATCCCGTCGAGGAACTGCTTGGTTATGTGCGCCACAAGCTGGATATGTCACTGGAACTTCCGGCAGAAAGCAAACTCTTTGCTGGTGAAATCCTGCAAGGCGCACCGCACATCGCGAACTATCTCAAGGATGACCTCAAGCCGCTGTTCGACCGGAAATGCAGTGTCATTCAGGACTGGATTGCGCAGGGAAAACTTGCAGATGTTGACCCCGCACATTTGATTTTTTCAATCTGGTCGACCACTCAGCACTATGCGGATTTCGGGGTGCAAGTCAGCGCGCTGCTTGATGAACAAGACCCCGCAGCCCGTGCACACCAACACCTTGAAAAGATGTTCCGCCGATTACTTGCGCCCGTTAACCAATAAGCAAGATTCCCTCTCCGAATTAGGGATTCGTTAACCCCTCAGGATGAATTCTAGGCGTGGGTGGCGGCTACTTTTGTAAGAAAAGGGGCAAGTCATGGCGTTGAATATTCCTGTAAATCTGATGAGCACTGTCGCGCCGCCAACACAGGCACAAAGCGCATCCAGCACCGCTGATACCGGTGATGCAAACATCATTCAGCCAGCAGCCAAATCGGCAGACACGCGTGGCGCATCGACGGGCAGCGGTAGCAACGCGGGCTACGGCAACGGGCACCACAAAGCCAGCATACCAAGGCCCGAGGGTGCAGAGCCCAAATCAGTGGTCAGCGCGCAGGCACAAGCGGCCTCAGGCAATCAGGCCGACACGACAAAAGAGACAGCCATCGGCCGGGCAAAGGCCCTGATTGCCAGCGTGGCAGCGGCACCAGCCAGCCGCGATGAACTCGCGGACCGGCCGAACAAGGTGGACCGTTATGCCCCACCTGATCCGTTGCCCACAGCGCCAATCCTCAAAACGCCCGCACCAAAGCCGTTTCGGACGACGCCCGATTGATGCTGCCTATTCTGCCGCCGTTGCCGACGGGTTGTTGGGGTGCGTTGTCCAGTTGGCATATGTATCCTCGACAACCTTGCCGGTGCGCGGATCAGTTGACCCTGCCGACATGGGTACCATGGTGATACAGTTATCCACCGGACAGACCTCTACGCAGAGGTTACAGGCCACGCATTCTTCTTCAATCACGGTAAAGGTGCGGTCCTCTGACATGGCAATCGCTTGGTGCGACGTGTCTTCGCAGGCAGCAAAGCAGCGACCGCAGCTGATGCAGTCATCCTGACTGATGGATGCCTTGGCGATGTAGTTAAGGTTCAGATACTGCCAATCGGTGGTGTTTGGCACAGCTGCGCCCATGAAGTCCTGAATAGACGTGTGACCTTTCTCGTCCATCCATTCGGACAGCCCGCTGATCATCTCTTGCACGACCTTGAAGCCGTAGGTCATCGCGGCCGTACAAACCTGCACATTGCCGCAACCCAGTGTGATGTATTCAGCCGCGTCGCGCCATGTTGTCACGCCGCCGATACCGCTGATGGGCATCCCTGCTGTCGCAGGTGCGCGGGCAATTTCGGAAACCATGCTTAGCGCAATGGGTTTCACTGCCGGACCGCAATACCCACCATGGGTGCCTTTGCCGTCAATGCTCGGGTGCGGGCTCATGGTATCCAGATCAACCGCGACGATGGAGTTGATCGTGTTGATCAAGCTTACCGCATCCGCCCCGCCGCGCCGTGCGGCTTCAGCCGGTTTGCGCACATCGGTAATGTTCGGCGTCAGCTTCACAATCACGGGCTTCGAATAATACTGCTTGCACCAGCGCGTCACCATTTCGATGTATTCAGGCACCTGACCCACGGCAGCCCCCATACCACGCTCTGACATGCCGTGCGGGCAGCCAAAGTTCAGTTCGATCCCGTCAGCGCCTGTCGCCTCAACCTTCGGCAGGATGTCTTTCCACGCCTGCTCCTCGCAAGGGACCATGATGCTTACGATCACGGCGCGATCAGGATAGTCCGCCTTAACGCGGGTGATCTCGTCCAGGTTGGTCTGCAAATCACGGTCGGTGATCAGCTCGATGTTGTTAAGCCCCAGCACGCGCCTGTCGGCACCGTGGATCACGCCATAGCGCGGGCCGTTTACGTTAACGACGGGCGGCCCTTCCATGCCCAGTGTTTTCCACACCACACCGCCCCAGCCGGCCTCGAATGCGCGGCGGACGTTGTATTCCTTGTCCGTCGGTGGCGCAGAAGCCAGCCAGAAAGGGTTGGGGGATTTAATGCCCAGAAAGTCAGTTGTCAGATCAGCCATGGGAGATGCTCCTACATATCCACGAGGGTTTCGAACCCGCCATAAATCAGCCGCGCCGCATCAAACGGCAGCGCGCCCATTTCGGCCAAACGCGGATCGCGCATCGCCTTTTCCATATTCGCGTCGCAAGTTGCCTTGTCCGGCCATTCCTGCCAGCCGGTCACAACCGTCTCGCCCTCTTTGGCCGCCACTGCGAGGGGGAAAGACGTCCGCTCCCCCTCCGGCACCATATCGCCCCACAGCTCGACCACGCGAAGCGCGCCGTGGGATTTGAAGATTTCCGCAGCCATCCGGCAATGCGCAAGGTAGGCGTCTTTCTGGTCAGTCGGCACAGCGGCAACAAAGCTCATTACATACATCGCTAAAGTCTCCTCTTTGCTGACATCATAGCACAAAACGACCTAACCAATGAGCGCCGCATGAATGTCCATTGCGGCATCGCGGCCTTCCGCCACGGCGGTCACCGTCAGATCATCGCCGCCAGAAGCACAATCGCCCCCCGCCCAGACACCCTGAACCGATGTGCGGCCCGCGCCATCGACTTTGATCTTACGGTTTTCAAGCGCGGGAAGATTGCCGCCCTCAAGCGTCTGACCAATCGCCTTGAACACCTGATCCGCAGCCAAACGCAGCGTCTGCCCAGTAGGTGCCATATCGTCGCCCACATAATCGAACTCGATCTCGCGCACCGCTCCGTTGCCGATCACGGCCTTTGGCGTTGCATGGGTCACGATCCGCACGCCTTTGCTTGCGGCCAAATCCTGTTCGAACGGGCTGGCGTTCATCCGGTCACGGCCACGGCGATACACCAGCGTGACGTTCAGCGCGCCCAACAGCTTGGCCTGAATGGCCGCATCAATGGCTGTCATACCCCCACCGATCACCACAACATCACGACCAACAGGCACTTGTGCCACATCAGAGGCCTGACGCAATTCCGCGATAAAATCGACCGCGTCCAACACGCCGTCTTTGTCTTCACCATCAGCGCCCAGCGCATTCACACCACCCAGCCCCATGCCAAGGAAGACAGCATCGAAGTCGGATTTCAGCTCTTCCAGCGTCACATCGGTTCCCAACGTGCGTCCCGTCTCGATCGTGATGCCACCGATTTTAAGCAGCCAGTCCACTTCGCCTTGCGCGAAATCATCCGGCGTCTTGTAGGTCGCAATTCCGTATTCATTCAGACCGCCCGCCTTGGACCGTGCGTCATAAACCACCACGTCATGACCCAGCATCGCCAGACGGTGCGCGGCGGACAGGCCCGCAGGCCCCGCACCCACAACCGCAACCCGCTTACCGGTAGAGGCTGCGCGGGTGAACGGATGCACGCCCTGTTCTTGCAAATGGTCCGTGGCATAGCGTTGGAGCTGACCGATCAACACCGGCTTGCCCTCGGCCATTTCGCGAACGCAAGCCTGCTCGCACAATTGCTCTGTCGGACAGACGCGGGCGCACATGCCACCCATAATATTCTGGCTCAGGATCGTCTTGGCCGCCGCATCGGGCGTGCCTGTGGCGATCTGCCGGATGAACAACGGGATGTCGATATCCGTGGGGCACGCCGTGATGCAAGGCGCATCGTGGCAGAAGTAGCAGCGGTCAGCCGCAACTATCGCTTCATGTGTGTCCAGTGGCGGATGTAGGTCCGCAAAATGCGACTCATAGGTCGACGGATCTAACCGCCCTGCCTGTACGCCCGCTTCAAAAACCTTGTCCGCCATTGCTGATCCCCTGAGAAAACCGTTCCTTGGGTCAAACGCTGGCACAGGTCTATTTTTTTATCAACTGGTAAAATTTAGACTGGCAGTTAAAAAAATGCCTCTGCCTGAAAAACAGGCAAATGGGTCAGCTGCCCGATTTCACCTGCCCGATCAACTCCTGCACCTTCGGCCCCACCACCTGAATAATACGCGCGACCCCCTTGGCATTCGGATGAATGCCATCCGCCTGAAACCACTCCCGAAGGGTCGCGGGATCGGGTGCCGTGCCGTCTTCGCTTAGTCCGGCAAAGAAGCTTTCAAGGTAAACGGCGCCATAGGCTTGGGCCAATTCAGGATAAAGCGCATCGAACTGCGTCTTATACTCCGGGCCATAGTTTCCGGGAGCATCCATCCCGATCAGCAGCACCTCAACCTCGGCTTCTTGGGCGGCCTGCAGGATGCCCTCAATATTGCTGCGCGCCTGATCCGGCGACAGGCCACGCAGCAAGTCATTTCCGCCCAGCGTCACGATCATCGCGTCTACCTCTGGCGTCAGCGTCCAACCCACCCGCGACAGCCCGCCCGCGGTGGTATCGCCCGACACGCCGGCGTTGATCAGCCGCACATTTTCCCCCTCCGCCCGTAACCAAGCTTCGAGCTGCGGGACAAAACCTTCCTCCTGCACCAATCCGTATCCTTGGGTCAGACTGTCGCCCAAAGCGGCAATGACCACGTCACCCGCCTGCGCCATTCCGGCATAAACTGTAAGAATCAGTGCTAAAGCCTTGCGCATCGCGACTTTCCCTCCATATCCCACAGGGACGCCACCAATGAGGGCCCCATGAGCAATCCAATATTCTCTCTTAAAGATGCAGCCTTGCGCCTGAATGGCAATGCGGGACCTGTCGAAATTCTACACGGCATAACACTTGAGGTCGCCGCTGGAGAAAGTATTGGCCTGATCGGGCCCTCTGGATCGGGGAAGTCCTCGCTATTGATGGTTATGGGCGGATTGGAACAGGCCACTGGCGGCAGTATTCATGCAATGGGCCAAGACCTGACCGCCATGAACGAAGATGCGCTGGCGCGGTTCAGGCGTGACCGGATGGGGATCGTGTTCCAGTCATTTCACCTGATCCCGACAATGACAGCGCTTGAGAATGTCGCGACGCCGCTGGAACTGGCCGGACACGCAGACGCCTTTGATCGTGCAGCCGAAGCTTTGGCCACCGTGGGTCTTGCCGCGCGGGCCAACCACTACCCTGCGCAAATGTCGGGCGGCGAACAGCAGCGCGTCGCACTGGCCCGCGCCACAGCACCCCGCCCCGCGATCCTGCTTGCGGATGAGCCGACAGGCAATCTTGACAGCGCGAACGGTGAAGCGATCATGGATCTGCTGTTTGACCTGCGCGACAAGCACGGCTCGACTCTGGTGCTTGTCACGCACTCTGATGCTCTGGCCGAGCGCTGTGACCGCATCATCTCGCTGCGCGACGGGCGCATCGTATGAGCCTTGCCCTCGCGACGAAATTCGCCCGCCGCGAACTGCGTGGTGGCTTGCGTGGCTTCCGGCTGTTTCTGGCCTGCCTTGCCCTTGGCGTCGCGGCCATCGCTGCCGTTGGCTCTGTCCGGTCCGGCATTGAAGCGGGGCTTGCCCGCGAGGGTGCCGCGCTTCTGGGCGGTGATGCAGAGCTTGAGCTGACCTATCGCTTTGCCTCCGAGCCAGAGATGGCGTGGATGCAAGCCAATGCAACGTCGGTCTCCGAAGTGGCCGAGTTCCGCTCGATGGCTGCTGCCGGAGATGACCGCGCGCTGACGCAGGTCAAAGCCGTGGACGGGCTTTACCCACTGGTTGGAACGGTTCAGCTGGCACCTGAAATGCCCTTGGCTGATGCATTGTCGGTGCAGGATGGACTGCCCGGTGGTGTCATGGAACGCGCGCTTATTGATCGCCTCGGATTACAGATCGGTGACGTCTTCGCCTTGGGCACCCAATCATTCACGCTGCGTGCAGAAATCACCCGCGAACCTGATAGCGCAGGATCGGGCTTTGCCTTAGGGCCGCGCACGCTGGTGACCCGCGACAGTCTTGCCGCGTCCGGCCTGCTTTCTGCAGGCACGCTCTATAACAGCAAGTACCGCCTCAAGATCCCGCAAGAGACATCGATCACCACACTAGAGGCCGAGGCCGAAAAGACGTTCGCCAACAGCGGCATGCGCTGGCGTGATGCCAGCAATGGTGCGCCGGGCGTGGCACGTTTTGTCGAAAGGCTAAGCTCGTTCCTGATCCTTGTAGGCCTGTCCGGCCTTGCCGTGGGCGGCGTTGGTGTTTCTGCTGCCGTGCGCAGCTATCTGGCTCGCAAGACCGAAGTCATCGCGACCCTGCGCGCGCTTGGCGCGGACCGTGCCACAATCTTTCAAACCTATTTTATTCAGATCGGCATCCTGTCGTTGCTCGGCGTTGCCATTGGAGTGATCCTTGGCGCTATCGTACCCATCGCGCTTGCACCTGTGCTAGAGGCACGCCTGCCGATCCCATCTGCTTTCGCCGTATACCCCAAACCACTGATCGAAGCTGGGCTTTACGGCCTGTTGACGGCTTTCATATTTACGCTCTGGCCATTGGCCCGCACCGACCGCGTACGTGCCGCCACCTTGTTCCGGGACGCATGGGACGGGGCCAGCCGCTTGCCTGCCCTGCCCTTTATCCTTGCCACGGGCTTGGCCATTGCTGCGCTTGTAGGATTGGCAGGTTGGTTCAGCGGAAACTGGTGGCTCACGCTTTGGACGCTGGGCGGCATCGCCGGTGCGCTGGCGCTGTTGTCCCTCGCCGCTTTCGCCATCCGCATTGCCGCGCGCGTGCTCAGCCATCGCCTGCGTGGGCGGCCGCGTTGGCGGTGGGCCATGGCTGCTATCGGAGGAACAGGAGAAGGCGCCGGCGCTGTTGTGCTGTCACTTGGACTGGGCCTGTCGGTGCTGGCAGCTGTTGGGCAGATTGACGGCAACCTGCGTCAAGCCATCGCTGGCAACTTGCCCGATGTTGCGCCCAGCTACTTCTTCGTCGACATTCAAAAGGACCAGATGCCAGGCTATACCGAGCGCTTGCAAAATGATCCCGCCGTAAGCCGCATTGACAGCGCGCCTATGCTGCGCGGCGTTGTTACCAAGATCAACGGCAGGCCTGCTGCCGAAACAGACGGCGACCACTGGGCCCTGCGTGGCGACCGTGGACTGACCTATGCCGCCCAACCAAGCGAGACAGCGATCATCACCAAGGGCCAATGGTGGGAGGCCGATTATACCGGCCCGCCCCAGATCAGCGTCGCCACAGAAGAAGCCGAAGAAATCGGCCTGAATCTTGGTGATACGCTTACGGTCAATGTGCTGGGGCGCGACATCACCGGCACGATCACCAGCTTTCAGGAGGTGGATTTTTCCAACGCGGGCATCGGCTTTGTCTTTACCATGAACCCCGCTGCTCTTGAGGGCGCGCCGCATACCTTCATCTCGACCGTCTACGCAGAGCCCGAGGCAGAAGCGCAGATCCTGCGCGATCTGGCCAAGCAATTCCCGAACATAACTGCGATTCGGGTAAAAGATGCCTTGGCCCGTGTGGCCGATGTGCTGGGAGGGCTGGCAGCGGCCACCTCTTACGGGGCGGGCGCAACATTGCTTACCGGCTTTCTGGTGTTGATCGGCGCGGCAGCTGCCGGAGCAGATGCGCGGACCTATGAGGCGGCCATGCTGAAAACCATGGGCGCGTCGCGTCGCATGATCGCCGGCAGCTTTATCTTGCGGGCTGCTCTTTTGGGTTTCGCAGCGGGCGCCGTGGCACTGCTGGCCGGCGCGTTAGGCGGCTGGGCCGTAAGTACCTTTGTGATGGAAACCGACTATAGCATCATCTGGCCCTCTGCCCTGATGATCATCATCGGCGGGATCGCGGCCACTGTTCTGGCGGGTCTCGGTTTCGCCCGCCGCGCGCTGCAGGCCCGCCCTGCCCGCGTCCTACGCGCACGGGAATAATCAGGCCGGAAACGATGCCTAATCTGCGCTCTTCCCCTTTGCCTTCCCGGTGCAGGGGCGTAGAATTGATCGGAACAAGGAGTGCCCAAATGACCGACATCAGCACCACGCAGGAAACCGACCAGACTCTGCCAGCGACATTGGCCCCCGCAATAAGCAACGCGCAACGCACGCAGATCATCAACATGGTGCGCCGCGCGGCCCGCGCCGAAGTTATGCCCCGCTTCCGCCGCTTGTCAGATGGCGACATTCGCACCAAGTCCAACGTACAAGATCTGGTCACCGATGCCGATACCAAAGCCGAGGCGATGATCGCACGGTCGCTGCAAATTGCCTTTCCCTCTGCGCTTGTGATCGGAGAGGAAGCTGTCGCTGCGAATCCATCGCTTCTGGACGGTATTGCAGAGGCGCAACTGGCCTTTCACATTGATCCGGTCGACGGCACATGGAATTTTGCCCACGGTCTGCCGCTGTTTGGCGTGATCATCGCCGCGACACGGTACGGAAAGCCTGTCTTCGGCCTGATCTATGATCCGGTGGGTGATGATTGGGCTATCGCGGACGAAGAGATGACACCCCAGCTGCAACGTCCCTTCGGCGCGCCGCACACGCTGCAAGCCGCCAAAAGCAAACCTCTCGAAGAGATGTCGGGGATCATCCCGCTGCACCTGTTTCCCAAGGACAAACAGGCCGCCCTTGCAGCGACTTTCCCTGATTTCACGCGCATCAACACTCTGCGCTGTTCAGCGCACGAATACCGGATGCTGGCACAGGGCCATGTAGATTTTAGCCTGACAGCGCTGCTGCACCCGTGGGACCACGCCGCTGGCGCCTTGATCGCCCAGCGCGCGGGCGCCCATGTGGAAATGCTGGATGGCGGCGACTATGACGCCGCGCGCAAAACCGGCCATCTGCTGATCGCCCCGGACAAGGCGACATGGAGCAAGCTGAAGAAAAAGTTCAGCTTCCTCATCGCGCCCACAGAGGAAAAGTAAGCTTTCGGCCTACCGGATATATTTCTGGTAGGTCGCTTCGTCCATCAGCTCTTCTAGCGCATCGGGATCATCGATGCTCATCCTGAACAGCCAGCCGTCACCTTGCGGGTCCTCGGAAATTACCTCGGGCGCACGCGTAAGGGGCGTATTGACCTCAACGATCTCACCGTCCAGCGGGGCAAGAATGTCGACCGCATCATCATCCGCCTCAACCACCACAACCGGATCATCCACCGAGACCACATCGCCTTCTTCGGGCAGCTCAACGAATGTAACCTCGCCCAATTCGGCAGCGCCGTAAGTCGTGAGACCGACAGTAACTTCGCCTTCGTCATCATCGACGCGGAGCCACAGGTGTTCTTCGGTAAATTTCATGGCACTAATCCCTCTTCTTTTTCTGTTTTGCCAAAGCCTGCGGGCTTTTTCAATCACCATGTGCGGGGTTGCCCAGCTGGCAAAGCAATGTTTAGGTAGCGCCATAATTTCAAAGGCAATCTTCTGCAATGCATCCCTGTTTCTTTGGCTATGGCAGCCTTGTTAACCGCGACACCCACAGCTACGCCAAAGCAACGCGCGCGCAACTTTCCGGTTGGCGCCGCAAGTGGGTCTATACGCAAGAACGCGGATTGGCGTTTCTAAGCGTTGTCGCCGATCCTTCGACCATCATCGAGGGCCTGATTGCCGAAGTGCCGGGGGCGGACTGGGCAGCACTTGATGCCCGCGAATACGGCTATGCGCGCATTCCCTCGGGTGCGGCTGTACGGCATCCGAATGATCCGCAAACCCACATTTCCCATTACGCCGTTCCGCCAGAGACATGGGTAGAGGGGCAGACCAACCACATTTTACTGAGCTATCTGGATGTGGTGGTACAGGGCTATTTGCGGGAATTTGGCGCGGGTGGTGTAGCAAATTTCTTTGCTACGACCGATGGCTGGGAGACGCACGTCCTTGATGACCGCGCCGCGCCCCAATACCCTCGCGCACAAATGCTAAGCGCGCAGGAAACAGCATTGGTCGATCAACATCTTGCCTTGCGCAACGCCACAATCGTGGCGGTCTGATCTATTAGCCTCCCCTGCAAGAGGGGAGGCCATGCAGGCCTTAGGCCCGCGCTTTTACCACCTGCAGCAGCGGCATCACTGCCGACATATCAGGGCCGTGCGCCTGACCCGTCAAAGCCTTGCGCAGCGGCATGAACAGGCCCTTGCCTTTGCGGCCAGTCGCCTCTTTCACAGCGGCAGTCCAATTGCCCCACGTAGCATCATCAAACTCCCCCTCTGGCAACATCGCCATAGCTTCGGCGATGAACTCACGATCCTCGTCTTCGATCGCAGGCTCAGCCCCTTCGCTGAACATGGTCCACCAGCCTTTGAGATCATGCAGCGTGGTGATGTTTTCGCGTGTCACGCTCCAGAACCGTTCCGCATGAACATCCGGCACACCCAGTGCGCGGATGTCTTCGGCGACATCCTCCAGCGACAGCGTCTGCAAATAGCGCGCCGTCAGTGGTTTGAGATCTTCGGCATCGAATTTCGTCGGCGCAGAGCCGAAACGGGAGATATCAAAGCCCTCAATAAATTCGGACATCTCGGTGCGCAGCTCGACCGGATCGCTTGATCCCAGACGCGACATCAGGCTCAGAAGTGCCTGCGGTGCGATCCCTGCCTCGCGCAAATCTTTAAGTGCAAGGGTGCCCAGACGCTTTGACAGCGCCTCGCCCTGCGGACCTGTCAGCAGCGAGTGGTGGGCAAAAGTGGGTACAGAGCCGCCCAGCGCCTGCATGATCTGGATCTGCGTACCGGTGTTTGTCACGTGGTCAGAGCCGCGCACAACATTGGTCACGCCCATCTCGGTATCATCCACAACGCTGGCAAGTGTGTACAGAATCTGGCCATCGCCACGGATCAGCACCGGATCAGACACAGACGCGCCGTCAATGCTCACGTCGCCGAGAATACCGTCATTCCAGACGATCCGCTCTTGCAGCAGTTTAAAACGCCAGACGCCATCGCCACGTTCAGCACGCAAAGCTTCTTTTGCCGCATCATCGAGCGCCAAGGCAGCGCGGTCATAGACCGGCGGCTTGCCCATGTTGAGCTGCTTCTTCCGCTTGAGGTCCAGCTCTGTCGGCGTTTCGAACGCTTCATAAAAGCGATCCATCTCGCGCAGCTGCTTTGCAGCTTCGTGATATTTTTCCAACCGCAGGGACTGCCGCTCAACGCGGTCCCAGTGCAGGCCAAGCCAGTCGAGATCGCGTTTGATCCCGTCCACATACTCTTCTTTAGAGCGGTTCGGATCGGTATCGTCGATCCGCAGAATGAATTCGCCACCCGCCTTGCGCGCAATCAGATAGTTCATCAGTGCAGTGCGCAAGTTCCCGACGTGAATCCAGCCGGTCGGGGACGGGGCGAAACGTGTAATGGTTTTATCAGACATATATGCCTCCTGTTGCCGCGCTTGCTGGCACAGCGGCACAGATTTGTCCAGTTGACAGCGCATCTGACAGACCTGTTGCAGCTGCGCATGTTAGAGACGCATCATGCCTTACAGCTGTTTAGCAGCCATCAACCGTTGCAACGCATAGTCCAAGTATTCTGTCCGGAACGAATGCCCACCCTCGAAAAGGCAGAACTCAAGGATATCACCTGCCGGATTATCCTGTTGCGTGCAGCGTAGCATGTCTCTGTCGACATTCTGCACAGGTTCGAATGACCCCAAGTTGCCATACATCCGCAATGCATCCGAGACCTTGCCCTGCCGTGTTGGCCCAATTGCGCGACCATCCAGCGGCACAGTTGTGTCGCGGTCGCCATGGATATGCACAAGGCTTGCGGCAGGTGTCGCGCAAGTCTCGGGAGGGGTCAGCCAGAAGGTGCCCGAAAACGGCACAAACCCCGCAAAAGTTTCGGGCCGCGCACAGGCTAGGTTCCAAACCATCATCCCCCCCGCGCTGAACCCGCTAGAGACCAGCCGCGCGGGATCAATGTCAAACCGCGCCTGTGCATCTGCGATCACGGCTTCAAAGTAGCTGAACTCTGATGCGCCGGTACTGTCTGGCGTGCGTGGGCCATTCGGCAAGTCCCACGTCCCGTTCACCCCCTGCGCAGCAATGAGCGCCAATCCCTTTGCGTGAACCATCCGACGCAGGCTCATGTTGCGCATCACACCCGCTGCAGAGCCTCCGTAGCCATGCGCCCAGAGCACCGCCCCAACCGGTCCGTGCTGCCCTTCGGGTAGAGATATCCGGTAAGACCGATCACCTATAGAACAATCACTATCATGGCCACAGGCCTGCGCCATTGGCGCCAGCCACAGGGCGAGAAGGCAGATAAAGTATCGCATCATAGGCCTCTGATTTTGCCGCTGCGGAAACGCTTACCTCCGCGACCGAAAAGCACAAGTCACGTATTTGTGCGCCACACTGGCCCACGATGACACCCGCACCCTTGCGCCACGTCATCAGCCATCAGGCCAAAGCCGTATCTTTGGCTCTTGGCGCTCTGCTCTATCAGCTTGGATCACGCCAGCGGTTGGCGATGGGATAACGGCGATCAAGCCAGAACGCGCCTTTGGTCAGGCGTGGCCCCGGTGCTGACTGAAAGCGTTTATATTCAGAGATATAGACCAGGTGCTCGATCTTTTTGGCCACGTCACGGTCAAACCCCGCAGCCACGCAATCCGCGATTGAGCCGTCACGGTCCACCAGAATCTCCAGCATGGCATCAAGCTCGGGATAGTCGGGCAGGCTGTCACTGTCTTTCTGATCCTCGCGCAACTCGGCTGACGGCGCTTTGGTGATGATATTCTCGGGGATTACGCGGCCCTCGGGGCCCATCATCCACTCAACTTGGTTGGCGTTGCGCCAGCGGCATGTCTCGAACACGCGCATTTTATACAGGTCTTTGATCGGGTTATAGCCGCCGGCCATATCGCCGTAGATCGTGGCATAGCCCACCGCCACTTCGGATTTGTTGCCCGTCGTCAGCAGCATCTCACCAAATTTGTTGGATAGCGCCATCAGCAGTAAGCCACGCAAACGGCTCTGGATGTTTTCTTCGGTCAGGTCTGGCTTGGTGCCCTCAAACAGCGGGTCCAGCGTTTGCGTGATCGCATCACGCCCCGCCTTGATCGGCACGTAGTCATACCGCGCGCCCAGCGCCTGCGCACAGTCCTCGGCATCCTTCAAGCTCGCGGCAGAGGTGTATTCGGACGGCAGCATGACACAGCGCACATTTTCAGGGCCCAGCGCATCCACCGCAATCGTCGCCACCAGCGCCGAATCGATCCCGCCGGACATACCCAACAGCACTTTTTTGAAGCCCGTCTTGCGCATGTAGTCGCGCAAGCCCTGCACCATTACGCGGTAATCTTGCGCGTATGGATCGGCATGGACGACCTTCTCACCCTCGACAATGCGCCAGCCGTCTGGCCCGCGTTCAAGATCGACATGCTGTGTCGCTGTATCAAAGGCAGGCATCTGGAAGGCCAGCTTGCCACCAGGGTTGAGACCAAAGCTCGCGCCGTCAAATATCTGGTCGTCCTGACCGCCCACCATGTTCAGATAGATTAGAGGCAAACCCGTTTCGACTACGCGCGCAACCATATGGCTGATCCGCGTGTCGAACTTACCGCGGTAATAAGGCGAGCCGTTGGGCACCAACAAAAACTCCGCACCGGTCTCGGCCAGCGTTTCGGCAACATCTTCGTGCCATGCATCTTCACAAATCGGGCTACCGATGCGGGTGTTGCCCACAGAATAAGGACCGCCCAATGGCCCGCTATCAAAGATACGGACCTCATCAAAGACTGTTTCATTGGGCAAATGATGCTTGAGAACACGAGAGACGATCTTTCCGCCCTTGAGGATCAAATAGGCGTTGAACAGCTCTGCTCCTTCGGCCAGCGGCGCGCCAATCGCCAATGCCGGACCATCGGCGCAATCGGCTGCCAATGCCTCGATATGGGCCATCACATCAAGCTGGAAGGCCGGCTTCATCACCAGATCCTGCGCGTTGTAGCCTGTGATGAACATCTCGGGCAGCGCGACCAGATCAGCGCCGGCATCACGGCCCTCGATCCATGCTGCGTGCGCTTGGGCGGCGTTACCTGCCAGATCGCCAACCGTCGGGTTGAGCTGCGCCAATGTAATGCGAAACCGCTCTGCCATGGGTGTCCCTCTCGTTTACCCCGCCTGATGTAGCAGATCATGCGTCTAGGGAAAGCCCACATTGGCCGATGAGGTAAAAGGTCGTTGCCCCTTTGGACCTGCATCATTAGTCTGCTGCTGACCAGACGGGCGTGCGACGCCCGACCCAGATGACAGGACAATCATGACACTGCGTACCCTCCTGCTTGCCGCCGCCCTGACACCTCTGACGCTTGCTCCTGTATGGGCGCAGAACACGCAGGTGCTTAGCAAACAATATGATGACGGCGGCGTGTATGAGGGCACCTTCAAGGATGGCCTGCAACATGGCAGCGGCACGTACGCCTTGCCTAACGGGTACGAGTATTCGGGCCAGTGGGTAGAAGGCGAGATCAGGGGCAAGGGCGTTGCCCGCTTCCCCAACGGTTCGGTCTATGAGGGCGATTTCTCAAAGGGCAAGCCCGAGGGGATTGGCAAAATCACCATGGCCGACGGTGGCACCTATGAGGGCGAATGGCAGGCCGGCACTATCGGCGGCCAAGGCGTTGCAATCCACGCCAGCGGTGAACGCTACGAGGGCGGCTTTCGCAACGGGAAACGGCACGGCAAGGGCGTCTTGGTCACGCCTGCGGGCTATGAATACAAAGGTGACTGGGTAGACGGTCAGGCCACTGGTCAGGCGGTTATCAAAGACGCCGATGGCGCGGTCTATGAAGGCACTGTTGTGAACGGCGCGCGCTCCGGCACAGGCACGCTGACCCACCCCGAAGGCTTCACGCTGGAGGGCACTTGGGCCAACGGGCAGCTCAACGGCAAGGGCAAGATCGTTCAAGCCAATGGCGACACCTACGAAGGTGATCTGGTAGAAGGGCGCCGCGAAGGCACAGGGTCTTCAACCACCGCGTCGGGTGACACGTACACGGGCCAATATCTGAACGACCAGCGCCACGGCACGGGCACCTTTAAAGGCGCTGACGGCTATACATATGAAGGCGAATGGGTCGAGGGACGCGCTGAAGGTGCCGGCACCGTGACGTATCCTGACGGCTCGGTCCAGACGGGGACATTCATCGACAACCTTGCCGAAGGCACGGGCAAAATCACCTACCCCGACGGCTCCACCTATGAAGGCGATTGGGTTGGCGGCGTGATTGAGGGTCAGGGCCGTGCAACCTATCCCAACGGGATGGTATATGAGGGCGGCTTTGTGAATGCCCGCAATGAGGGCCAAGGCACGCTGACGTACGGCGACGGCCGCACCTACGTTGGCGGGTGGAAAGATGGCTTGCGACACGGGGCGGGAACGGCCACCTACCCCGATGACACCGTCTACGAAGGCCAGTTCCTGAATGGTCGCCGCGAAGGCACCGGCAAGATTACAATGGCCAGCGGTTTCATCTACGAAGGCGAATGGGCCGCCGGTGAGATTGAAGGCCAGGGCACAGCGACTTACGCCAATGGCGATGTCTATGTTGGCATGTTCAAAGGCGGACGACGTCAGGGGCAAGGCACCATGCGCTACGCCACGGGCGAGGAAGCCTCAGGCGATTGGGACAACGGAGCACTGGCCGAGCCTACGGTCACGGAGCCGGCAGAACCAGCGCCCGAGACGCCTTCAAGCGACTAAATCCGATATCAGCTGCGCGGTTTGAACGGCTTATAGAACGCATTGCGCTCCATGATGCCCATCAAGGTGTACTCGGCAGCGGGACACAGCTCCCGCAGCTTTGCTTCGATCTCGCGCGGGTCCTGATCAGCCAAGGTTTCCAACACCACCAGCGGATGACCATTGGCAAGCGTCTGTGGCGCGCCTTCCAAGGCGAACCCTTCGTGCCCTTCGATGTCGAGCTGAAGCACACTGACTTTACGGCTCTCGGGCACAAGGTCATCAATCCGTACGATATCGACGTCAATCGTGCGCCCTTCCTCAGGCGCTTCAACGATTTTGGACGACCCACCCATTTCCTTGCCGGTCGCTGTCGAAATCAGCAATGGCAACACCGCTTTTTCTTTACCGACAGCGACCGGCGACAGTTTGACGTTTTTGATGTCGTTGAGCGCAAGCGTCATCGTTGCGGCAGCAAATCCGGTCGGGTTCGGCTCAAACGAATGTACGTAGGCACCACGCTTTAACGTCCGCGACATAAATGGCAGGAAATCCCCCACGAACGCGCCGCCACTCACAATATCGCCGTTCCCGACGAACTGCTGAATCAGGCTCAGCGTGCGCGGCTCGTTCACTTCGCCTTTCAACAATATCTGCGATACTTCGCGTTTCCGGAAAGTGCCCGGAATACAGTAGAACCCGTAGGAATTCATCGCAGGGGACCAGGGAAAGTCGGGAGGGGTAACTGACATAGTGACTACTGCTCTTTTTATGGCTTTTTCTGATCGTTGCAGAAGCAGGCGGGGCAATCAAGATAGCGATCTAGGCACCAATGGAAAACCGCGCCCCAAACGCAACGCCGCCTGCCTTGGTAAACCGCACCACACGGCTGCCGCTTTCGCGACGGGCCCAACCCAGATCCTCCATCCGCACCAGCATCGCACGGCCCAACCCACCAGCCAAATGCATCCGACGCGCGCTCCAATCCAGACAGGAGCGACAGACAGGCGCGCGGGCCTTTTCCAGCGCGGACAGATCAACGCCAAAAGCAGTGACAAACTCTGCGCCGGCGGCGCTCAATAGAACTGTATCATTTGTTTCAATCAAGTGGCCCCGCCCCAGCATCGCATCATACATCGCAATGCCCCGCGCACCGGCCAAGTGGTTGTAGCACACCCGCGCCTCTCGCAGCGCCGCGTCGCGGGGGCCGGTATGCGTGCGCAGATGGCCCTTGCCTGCAGCAAGCCCCATCAATGCCTCCAGCACCACAGCCACCTCTGGCCCGCTCAACGAAACATAGCGGTGCCGCCCTGCCTTGCGCACGGAAGTCAGCCCGCCCGCCTCAAGCTTTGCCAGATGGGCGCTTGCTGTTTGCACTGTAACGCCCGCCTCATGGGCAAGCTCGGTTGCGGTCAAAGCCTTCCCGCTCATCAGCGCGCTGAGGATATTCGCGCGCGCCGGATCACCGATAAGCGCAGCAATGCGGGCTATGTCTGGACCTTCTTTCATACTTCGACCGTAGACGAAGCATTCACGTCACGCAACGCGCTAAACAAAGGCATCAACACAAAGGAGGCTGCCATGCTCACCTGCATCATCCGCTACCAGATCGACTCCACGAAAAAGGAGCAATTCCGGCAATACGCACGCAACTGGGGGCAAGCCATCCCACGCTGCGGCGCAGACCTTGTGGGATATTACGCCCCGCATGAAGGATCTTCGACGTTAGCCTACGGCATCTACAACATCCCCTCGCTGGCCGCATATGAAGCCTACCGCACGCGCCTTGCCGACGATCCGCTGGGGCGTGAGAACTACGCCTTTGCGCAATCTGAAAAGTTCCTCTTGCGCGAAGACCGCACTTTCCTCACCCTCGCCTCTGCCCCTCATGGAGAAAACCAATGATCGCAGTCATTTTCGAAGTCATGCCGCATGCGGATAAAAAAGACGCCTATCTGGCCATGGCCGCCGAGATGCGCCCGCTGGTCGAACAGATCGACGGTTTTATTTCGGTCGAGCGGTTTCAAAGCATCACAAACCCCGAAAAGCTGCTGTCACTCTCTTTTTTCCGCGACGAAGAGGCGCTGAATGACTGGCGCCGCCTGACCCAACATCGCGGCGCGCAGAAAGCAGGGCGCGAAGTGATGTTCAGCGACTACCGCCTGCGCGTGTCCCACGTTCTGCGCGACTACGGCATGTCCGAACGCGACGAAGCGCCTGACGATAGCAAAGCAGTGCACGACTGAGGAACGCGGGTCAGACGACCTCGCCGGCGTCTAGTTTTGCAAGCACGGCATCAGCATCGGCGAGCACTGTCTTGCGCTTGTCCTCATCCATGCGATCCCATGTCCGGTACATATTGCCCATACGTGCATTGCCCGAGAACCGGTCGCGGTGACGGTCCAGAAAATGCCAGTAAAGCGTGTTGAACGGGCAAGCTCCCTCCCCCGTTTTCTGGCTCACTTTATAGGCGCAGCCTTTGCAATAGTCCGACATCCGGTTGATGTAAGCGCCAGAGGACACATACGGCTTTGACGCGATCACGCCGCCATCGGCAAACTGGCTCATCCCGACCACGTTAGGCGCTTCGACCCATTCGAACGCATCGGCATAGACCTCTAGATACCAGTCCGAGACCTGACTTGGATCAATCCCTGCCAAGAGCGCGAAATTGCCCGTCACCATCAGCCGCTGGATATGGTGGGCGTAGGCCTCGCGTGCGGTCTGGTCGATAGCAGCAGCCATACAAGCCATTTTGGTTTCACCACCCCAGTAGACGCCAGGCAAATCCCGCGTCTGGTTCAGGGCGTTACGCTGGGCGTATTCTGGTCCCTCGAGAAAATAGATGCCGCGCACATATTCCCGCCAACCGATGATCTGCCGGATGAACCCCTCTACCGCATTAATGGGTGCGTCGCCGCTTTTGTAGGCCGCTTCAGCCGCCTGACAAATCTCCAACGGGCCAAGCAATCCGATGTTGAGGTAGGGGGAGAGGATGGCGTGAAACAAGAATTCCTCACCGCGCAGCATCGCGTCCTGAAAATCACCGAACCGAGGCAATGAGTGGGTGATAAAATGGTCCAGAGCCTCAAGAGCTTGCGCGCGCGTGGTTGCAAACCAGAACGGGCGCAGGTCTCCGAAGTGGCCGTCAAATTGTGCCTCAACCAGCGCCAGAACGTCGCCTGTGATGTTATCAGGCTCAAACTTCAGAGGCCCTTCGATCGTAATATCGCCGGGGGCTGGTTTGCGATTGTCACGATCAAAATTCCACTGACCGCCAGCGGGTTTGCCGCCCTCCATCAAAAGGCCGGTCTTGCGGCGCATATCGCGGTAGAAATACTCCATCCGCAACGCCTTGCGGCCATCGGCCCAAGCCTCGAATTCAGCATGGGAGGCAAGGAAACGGTCATCCGGCAAGATGCGCGTTTTGATGGGGGCATGGGTCAGCTTGTTGATCAGCCGCCATTCGCCCGGCTCTGTGCAGATCACTTCTTGTGCGCCGGTTTGTTCGGCCCGCCGCAACAGCTCTCCCACGATTGAACCTGCGTTGTCGGTGTCATCCAGCTGGCTGTAGGCCACCGTCCAACCCGCATCTTCCAGTACGGCGGCGAATTTGCGCATCGCGCTAAAGATCAGGGCGATCTTCTTGGGATGGTGGCGAACATATGTTGCTTCTTCGACAACCTCTGCCATCACAACAGTGTCGGCATCGCGATCCGCTTCACGCAGCGCGCTCAGACTTTCTGAAAGCTGATCCCCTAGAACAAGAACAAGACGGCTCACCATGCCACCTCTTTGCCGGCCCAGTCGAAGAATCCGCCGGTCTGCGCGGGTGTGAGCCCTTCCAGAACGCGCAGCAAATTCTGAGCGGCCTCCGCTGCTGGCACTGCGGGATGTCTTCCAAGATATTTGGCGGTGAACGGCGTCTCAACCGTGCCGGGGTGGAGCGACACGCACACCAGATCAGGGTGGGTGCGGCCCAATTCAATGGCGGTGGTATGCACGATCTGGTTCACCGCCGCCTTGGCCGCGCGGTAACTTGTCCAACCACCGATCCGGTTATCCCCGATCGAGCCTACGCGCGCGCTTAGTACCGCGCACACACTACGCCCTTCACGCGGCAGCAACCGTGCCGCATGGCGCAAAACAAGGGCCGGTCCGATTGCATTCACAGCAAACTGGTCCGCCATGGCCTTTGATTGCACTGCACGGATCGATTTTTCAGGTCTGGCACCGTCGATCTCTAACGCACCGCTTGCGACAATCAGCGCGTCAAACGGCCCATCCAACTGCGCCAAATGATCTTCTACGCTTTGCTCATCAGTGATATCGAATCCGTCAGCTGAGCGTGAAAGCCCCAAAACATCAGCACCACCCGCACTTAAAGCCGAAGCAAGTGCGGACCCGATCCCGCCAGAGGCGCCTATAATCAATACTCTTTTCATCACCGCTGACGTAGCACGCGCTTGGCGATGTTCAACGGTGCCTCCACCGTCGTTTTCAAGATAAGGCAAGGTAGTTCCAACAACCGGCACTTGCATGAGAAACACGCAATTACCCCCCTTTCCATCTGAAAAAGCCTCGTTATAACTGTGCTCATGAAAAACGATGCACATAGCCCCTTCTTCGCGCGCCCGACGGCGCCATCGCTGCGTGCCCTGCTGCTAGCCCGCCTCTGAGCGTGCCCTCCGGCGCGCCCGCTCAGAGGGATGTGCCGCGCGCCAAGAAAAGCTACAGCAGACAACAGAAAGACAACCCCATGACCACTAGCAAACAAGACCGCGTCTTGATTTTTGACACGACGTTGCGTGACGGAGAACAATCTCCCGGTGCGACAATGACTCACGCCGAAAAGCTGGAAATCGCCCAGCTTCTGGATGAAATGGGCGTCGATATCATCGAAGCAGGCTTTCCTATCGCTTCCGAGGGTGATTTTGCCGCCGTGTCCGAGATCGCCAAGCAATCCAAGACAGCACAAATTTGCGGTCTGGCCCGCGCACAGTTCGGCGACATTGACCGCTGCTGGGAAGCGGTGAAGCACGCCGTCAACCCGCGCATCCACACCTTCATCGGCACCTCGCCGCTGCACCGCGCCATCCCGAATCTCGATATGGATCAGATGGCCGAGCGTATCCACGAAACCGTGACACACGCCCGCAACCTGTGTGAGAATGTGCAGTGGTCACCCATGGACGCCACCCGCACTGAGGCCGATTACCTCTGCCGCACCGTAGAGATCGCGATCAAGGCCGGTGCCACCACGGTCAACATCCCCGACACCGTCGGCTACACCGCCCCGCGCGAAAGCGCCGAGTTGATCCGCATGTTGCTGGAGCGTGTGCCCGGAGCGGACGAGATCATCTTTGCGACCCACTGTCACAACGATCTGGGCATGGCGACGGCGAACTCTTTGGCTGCGGTCGAAGCTGGTGCGCGTCAGGTTGAATGCACCATCAACGGTCTGGGCGAACGCGCAGGCAACACCGCCCTCGAAGAGGTCGTGATGGCGCTGAAAGTACGCAATGACATCATGCCCTATCAGACCCGCGTCGACAGCACGAAGATCATGAACATCTCGCGCCGCGTTGCCTCGGTCAGTGGCTTTGCGGTGCAGTTCAACAAGGCCATCGTCGGCAAGAACGCCTTTGCGCATGAAAGCGGCATCCATCAGGATGGCATGCTCAAAAACGCCGAAACGTTCGAGATCATGCGCCCCGAGGACGTGGGCCTGACCGAGACGAATATCGTCATGGGCAAACATTCGGGCCGTGCGGCATTGCGCTCCAAGCTGGAGAACCTCGGCTATGAGCTGGGGGACAACCAGCTTAAGGACGTGTTCGTGCGCTTCAAGGAACTGGCTGACCGCAAAAAGGAAATCTATGACGAGGACCTGATCGCGTTGATGCGTGTCGCCACGGACCCTGAGGCCGACCGCATCAAACTGAAGTCTATGCATGTGGTTTGTGGCACCGAAGGCCCCAATGTCGCCAAGATGACTTTGATCATCGACGACGCCGAGCAAAGCACCGAGCAGACCGGCGATGGTCCTGTGGATGCCTCGTTCAAATGCATCAAGGCGATGGTCCCACACTCTGCCCGCTTGCAGCTGTATCAGGTGGCTGCGGTCACCGAAGGCACAGACGCACAGGCAACAGTGTCAGTTCGTATGGAGGAAGAAGGCCGTATCGTGACGGGTCAGTCCGCTGACACCGACACAGTCGTCGCCTCTGCGCGCGCCTATATCCACGCGCTCAACCGCCTGTTGGTCCGCCGCGAAAAAGGCGGCTCTGACAAGCGCGAGATCAACTACAAAGACGCAAACTAAACGTACCCGAGGCCGGACACGCGTCTGGCCTCGGGTATCCCCGTTTGTCGGTTGCGCCGAGTTGACAGGATGTCCGGTGTGCGGGACGAAGCTGCCATTGGAATTTTGTTTCGATGCCGATATCGTCAATGCTCCCCAGATGGTGAGGCCAAAGATGAATATTATCGAAGAACTAGGTCTTCCCCAACTTAAGGGCTTTGAAGCTACGAGCGGCGGAGCCCGGGCGCTGCATCGCCCAGACCTTGCGCCTCTCGCATATGAAGTCAAATTGATCGCATCTGCATATGGTCACTTGGATGAGACCGGTATCTCGGCCTACCTAGACGGTGCCAATCGTGAATTTTTCGAAACACTTTACAAGAGTTGTAATGGGGTATTTGTCGGTGCCACAAAGTTTGGCGTTTTTGGGTTTGTTGCTGGTGATCAGTCGGTTTCGGTTCCTTGGAACATAGGGACTCCAAACATTGAGATGAATGCCGAGAGACCCGATGGAACACTGATTGTGGGAACAAGCACTGAAACCAATTCCCTAGGCGCGCGGGAACAGCTGTATCACTCAATCCAGTCACACCGCGAAATTTGTGTTAATTTCGCTACGGACTTTTCAGTAGTCGTCCGCCGATATGGTTCGGTTTTAGACTGGCTGACTTCGGAGGTTCATCGCGCATTGGCAGATAAAGACCATTGGTGACCGTGATATCTGGGACCGCTCCATCATCGTCCGCTTTGGGCTCATTGCTGCCGTCCGCTGCCCATGCGCCCAACTTAGCTTGACCATCATCTATAGGGGTTCTTCGCCGCGCGATCCTCGCTCAGCGATCCCTGCGACCGCTCGACGATAGCCACGCTGGCGTCTGCCAGATGCTCGCGGCCGATGGCCTTGTCTCCGCGTGCCACGCGCAGCGTATGCGCTTCCAGCATGACCTCGGCATGGGATGACCCACGCGGCGGGATGAAGGTGTAGCAGGCCAGTTCGATCAACAAGCCCAGCGGATCTTTGAAATAGATCGAATGCATGAAGCCTCGATCTTTCACTCCTGAATGGCCGATGCCGCGTGCTTCGAGGCGCCCAATAGCCTGATCAAACATCGCGCGATCCAGTTCAAACGCAAGGTGGTGAACACAGCCGGCGTCCGTGGGCGTGCGCCGGTGCTCGGGCTTGCGGGCCTCATTGGTAAAGATGGTGATCAGACGGCCATCACCGGGATCAAAATAAAGGTGCCCTTCATCCGGATCGTCCAGATTTGGTTGGTCAAACAGGAAAGGCATGCCCAGCAGCCCCTCCCAAAAGTCGATACTTGTCTGGCGGTCCGCGCCCATGATCGTGATGTGATGCACACCAAGTGTTTGTATCTTCTTCATTCTGTCACCTCTTTGATCCTGGGAACCAATATGATCCAATGCCGCGACACTTCAAGCGGCGCAAAGACGCCGAAACAGGGTCAACTCCCTCTTTAATCCACCGCCCCCCGCGCCTATAAGGACGCAGCCTGCGTATCTCAGAGTCGCGGGCAAATTCGTATTTTGCAAGGTGTTGCCCACATGTCGATCTTTGGAAACCTGCGCGGTCTGTTCTCGTCTGATATGGCGATTGATCTGGGGACTGCGAACACACTGGTCTATGTAAAGGGCAAAGGCATCGTTTTGTCAGAGCCTTCAGTGGTCGCCTATCACGTCAAAGACGGCGTGAAAAAAGTGCTGGCTGTGGGCGAAGATGCCAAGCTGATGCTGGGTCGTACACCCGGCAGCATCGAAGCGATCCGCCCCATGCGTGAAGGTGTGATTGCCGACTTTGACACTGCCGAAGAGATGATCAAACACTTCATCCGCAAGGTGCACAAACGCTCAACTTTTTCCAAACCAAAGATCATCGTCTGTGTTCCTCATGGCGCCACACCCGTTGAAAAGCGCGCAATCCGTCAATCGGTGCTGAGTGCCGGCGCACGCCGTGCAGGCCTGATCGCCGAACCGATTGCTGCCGCAATTGGTGCAGGCATGCCCATCACCGACCCGACCGGCAACATGGTTGTAGACATCGGTGGCGGTACAACCGAGGTCGCGGTTCTGTCGCTTGGCGATATCGTTTATGCGCGCTCTGTGCGCGTGGGTGGGGACCGCATGGACGAAGCGATTATCAGCTACTTGCGCCGCCAGCAGAACCTGTTGGTTGGTGAAACCACAGCCGAGCGTATCAAGACCTCTATCGGCACCGCGCGCATGCCCGATGACGGGCGCGGCACCTCGATGCAGGTACGCGGACGCGATCTGCTGAATGGTGTACCGAAAGAAATCGAAGTGACGCAGGCCCAGATCGCCGAAGCATTGGCCGAGCCCGTGCAGCAGATCTGCGAAGCGGTCATGACCGCGCTTGAAACCACGCCGCCCGACCTTGCAGCCGATATTGTTGACCGTGGCGTGATGCTGACGGGTGGTGGCGCGTTGCTGGGTGATCTGGATTTGGCGCTGCGCGAGCAGACCGGTTTGGCGATCTCTGTCGCGGATGAACCGCTGAATTGTGTGGCGCTCGGAACGGGCAAAGCACTTGAGTACGAGAAGCAGTTGCGCCACGCTATCGACTACGACAGCTAAAGCAGGCCTGAGGAGGGCGTCACGCCGTCATGGCCAGAGACCGATCACAGTCAGGTGACTATACCGGCCCTTTGCGCCGCCTTTTGCTGGCGGTGCTTGTACTGCTGTTGGGCGCGATTTTTTTGCTTTGGCGGATCGACAGCCCGCGGGTAGAGCGGTTTCGCGCTCAGGTTACCGACAAGCTGGTCCCGAACCTTGATTGGGCGATGGCACCGGTTACAGGAACAGTGAACCTGCTGCGCGACTTCCAAAGCTATCAGCGTCTGACTGAACAAAACCAGGAGTTACGCTCGGAACTGCGGCGGATGCAGACGTGGAAAGAGGCCGCCCTTCAGCTTGAGCAAGAGAACGCGCGCCTGCTTGACCTCAACAACGTCCGGCTTGATCCGCGCCTCACGTATGTCACCGGCGTTGTAATGGCCGATTCCGGCTCTCCGTTCCGGCAGTCTGTTCTGCTGAACGTAGGTGCGCGCGACGGGCTGGTGGAAGGCTGGGCGACGATGGACGGCATCGGCCTTGTCGGTCGGATTTCCGGTGTGGGCGAGAATACCGCGCGGGTGATCCTGCTCACCGACACGTCCAGCCGCATTCCGGCAGTGATCCAGCCTTCGGGCCAGAGGGCGATCATCGCAGGTGACAACTCGGCCGCGCCGCCAATTGATTTTCTCGAGAACCCCGATCTGGTCCGCCCTGGCGACCGCGTGATCAGCTCTGGCGATGGCGGCGTGTTTCCCGCAGGCCTGTTGATCGGTCAAATTGCAGCGGACCCAAGCGGCCGCCTGCGCATTCGCCTTGCTGCCGATTTTGAGCGGTTGGAATTCCTGCGGGTGCTGCGTCATCACGGAACCGATGCGGTGGTCAACTCACCCTCGGTCATCGCCACCGCGCCAAGTGCGACAAACCTACCTGCGGCGGAAAGCGAACCACCCGCAGTCACGGAATAGCTGTCATGGACGAGCTTTCCCCCGCCCGCGTATGGTTGATGCGCAGCGCCTTTGTCGCCTTGGCCCTGCTTTTGCTGTTTTTCCATCTGTTGCCGATTGATACTCAGCCTGTCAGCCTGTTCTCGCCCGAGCTATTCCCCCCCCTGGAAGCGATTGACCCCGCCGAGGCCCGCTTGCGGGCGTTGCTGGATCAGGGGACGGACCGTGTTTTGGTTGGTCCTGACCTGTTGATCGCCTTTGCCTTTGCTTGGTCCTTGCGGCGACCTGAATATGTACCTGCCCTGCTTCTGGCGATGCTGTTCTTGCTAAACGATCTGCTATTACAGCGCCCGCCCGGCCTGTGGGCATTGCTGGCACTGCTTGCCTGCAACAACCTCAGCAACCGCAGCCGGTCTTTGCGCGACGCAACCTTCGGCGCTGAATGGATCGCGGTATCGTTATTGCTGGTCGGTATTTTGCTGATGAACCGGATCGTGCTATCTGTTCTCATGGTCCAGCCCCCTCAACTCAGACTGAGCCTGATGGAGCTGGGGATGACAATAGCGATTTATCCGTTTGTCGTGTTGGTAACCCGCACGTTGATGGGCGTGCGACACGCTGGCCCCGGCGAGCTCGATTCGCTGGGCGGTCGCGGATAGAATGATGATGAGGCAGACCCCATGAGACGCAGCAGAGCCGAAACTGACGCCGGCCACATGAAGCTCAGCCGCCGCGCCGCGCTGCTGGGCGGTGCACAGCTGTTGTTTATGGGCGGTCTTGCAGCACGCATGCGGTACCTTCAGGTGGATCAAGCAGATCAGTTTCGCCTGCTGGCCGAAGAAAACCGCATCAATATCCGCCTGATACCGCCGGTTCGTGGCGAAATCTTTGACCGTAACGGCATGCAGCTGGCAAAGAACGTGCCCAGTTATCGCATCGTGATGGTGCGCGAAGACGCGGGCGATTTCCGCACCGTGATGCTGCGGGTCGCCGATCTGATTAATCTGTCGCCAGAACAAACCGAAAGAGCGCTTGAAGAGCTATCGGACAATTCTGCCCCCTTCTTGCCCGTCACAATCGCTGAGGATGTAAGCTGGGATGCGGTCAGCGCGGTTTCCGTGAACACCCCCGCCCTCCCCGGTGTTTCCCCGGAGGTGGGCAGCACCCGCGTGTATCCGCGTGGCTCTGATTTTGCACATGTTGTGGGACGCGTTGGACGCGTCAGCCCGAAAGATCTCGAAGCGCTGGAAAATCCCGATGCCGTGCTGCGCATCCCCCGCTTCCAGATTGGCAAGATCAACGTGGAGGCCCGCGAGGAAGCGCTGTTGCGCGGGGTCGCTGGCACCCGTCAGGTCGAGGTCAACGCGACGGGTCGCGTCATGCGCGAACTGGAGCGCCGCGAGGGGCAGTCAGGCGCCGATCTTCAACTGACCATCGATGCAAATTTGCAGAACTACGTCCAGGCCCGGCTGAGCGGTGAAAGTGCCGCAGTCGTGATTCTGGATTGTGAGAAAGGTGACATCGTCGCCAATTGCTCTGCTCCGTCCTACGACCCTAACCTGTTTATCGGCGGCATCCTGTCCAGAGACTATGATCCGCTGCTGAACGACATTTACCGCCCCTTGGTCAACAAGACCGTTCAGGGGGCCTATCCCCCCGGTTCCTGTTTCAAGATGATGACCGCCATGGCCGCGATTGAGGCCGGTATCATCGGGCCGGACGAGACCGTCTATTGCCCCGGCCACTTAGAAGTGGGCGGACGGCGCTTCCACTGCTGGAAACGCGCGGGCCATGGCTGGGTAGACTTGGAGACCTCGCTCAAAAGTTCTTGTGACGTCTACTACTACGATCTTGCCCTCAAAGTCGGGATCGAAAAGATTTCCGCCATGTCCAACCGCTTTGGTCTGGGGATCAAACATGATCTTGCGCTGAGTTCGGTAAATTCGGGCCTGACTCCGACCAAGGACTGGAAGCTGCGCCAAAGGGGCGAAGACTGGGTGATCGGCGATACGGTCAACGCGTCGATTGGTCAGGGCTTTATGCTGGCAACACCAATGCAGCTGGCCATCATGACAGCGCGGCTTGCCACAGGGCGCGAGATTACACCGCGCCTGATCAAATCGGTCAACGGAGTCGAGCAACCGGTCAAGGGCAACGATCCGCTAGACATGCGCGACAGCAACCTGCGCAAGATGCGCAAATCCATGTATTCGGTGGTTAACGATCGGCGCGGCACCGCGTACCGCAGCCGCATAATCGCCGACGGCCTGCGCATGGCGGGCAAGACTGGTACAAGTCAGGTCCGGTCTGCCGTGGTTAACAACAGCCAAGTTCCGTGGGAGCAGCGCGATCATGCGCTTTTCGTCGGTTTCGCCCCCTACGACGCGCCCAAATACGCCTGTGCGGTGTTGGTGGAGCACGGCGGCGGCGGCTCTTCCGTGGCGGCGCCGATTGCGCGCGATGTCATGCTACAGGCCCTCTACGGCGGTGAGCCGCCGCTGGAAGCTTATCCAACAGCAGATCGCGGACGTATCAAGACCCAGCAGCGCAGATTGAGGGATGTGAAGCCCGATGCCCGCATCAAAAAGGGTAAAGATCAGGCATGAGTTATCTTGAATACACCGTAAAATCCGTCCCGACCGGCCTGCGCAAAGTGTTGTTTCTAAACTGGCCGTTGGTCTTGCTGATATCGGCAGTGGCGGGCGCCGGTTTCCTGATGCTCTATTCGGTGGCCGGCGGCAGCTATAGCCCATGGGCCGAACCGCAGATGAAACGTTTTGCCCTTGGCCTGGCTCTCATGGTCGGGGTCGGTCTGGTGCCGATCTGGATGTGGCGCAACCTTGCTGGTGTCGCTTACGGGGTATCGGTGATCCTTTTGATCGGGGTCGAATTATTTGGTGAAGTGGGGATGGGTGCCCAGCGTTGGATTGATCTGGGCTTTTTCCGTCTGCAACCGTCAGAGATGACAAAGATCACATTGGTGATGTTTCTGGCCGCCTATTACGATTGGCTCCCCGCCAAAAAGACCTCGCGTCCGCTGTGGGTTCTATTACCCGTGCTGATCATCATCGTGCCGACCGGATTGGTGGTGAAACAGCCCGACCTTGGCACCGCGATCCTGCTGCTCACGGCGGGGGGCGGGTTGATGTTTCTGGCCGGTGTGCACTGGGCTTATTTCGCGACTGTGATTGCCGCCGGTGTGGCCTTCGTTGCGGCTGTCTTCCAATCGCGCGGCACCGATTGGCAGCTGATCGAAAACTACCAGTTCCGCCGCATTGATACCTTTCTTGATCCCGGATCAGATCCGTTGAACACTGGCTATCACATTGCCCAATCCAAGATCGCGCTTGGCTCTGGTGGATGGACCGGACGGGGGTTCATGCAGGGCACACAATCACGGCTGAACTTCCTGCCTGAAAAGCACACCGACTTTATCTTCACCACATTGGCAGAAGAGTTCGGCTTTGTCGGCGGGATGTCCTTACTTGTGCTTTACGGGCTCATCATCTTGTTCTGCATTGTCTCTGCGATCATGAACAAGGACCGCTTTGCTTCACTGCTGACGCTGGGGATTGCGCTGAACTTCTTTTTGTTCTTCGCCGTCAACATGTCGATGGTGATGGGCATGGCTCCTGTTGTGGGCGTGCCGCTGCCGCTGGTCAGCTATGGTGGGTCAGCGATGCTGGTGCTGATGCTGGCCTTCGGTCTGGTCCAGTCAGCCCATGTGCATAGGCCGCGCTGACACGGCTCTTTGCTTGGGCGGCTCGCTGGGCTATCTGTGGGCAAACCCCGTCAGATAAGGCTGCTCTCACATGTCAATTTTCCACTTTGCTTTCAATGTCATCGACCTTGACCAAACCCGCGCTTTTTACAGTGGCTTGCTTGGCTGTGCTGAGGGGCGCAGCACCGAAACCTGGGTGGATTTCGATTTCTTCGGCCATCAGCTTTCGTGCCATCTCGGCACGCCTTTGGCGGTTGAGGCAACGGGCCTTGTGGGCGAGCATAAAGTACCGATGCCGCATTTCGGCGTTGTGCTGGAATTCACACAATGGCGCGCCTTGGCCGACAAGCTTGTAGCCGAGGGGATCGACTTTGTTCTCGAACCACAGACCCGCTTTCCCGGAGAGCCGGGCGAGCAGTCCACAATGTTCTTCATGGACCCGTCAGGCAACCCGATCGAAGTCAAAGGGCTGGCCGATATGAAAGGGGCGTTTGCGAAATGATCAATGTTCTTTTTGCCGCCCGCTCAGAGCGTTGGGATACTTATGAGCCCGCCCTGCTTGATGCCTTCAAGGCCGCAGGTATCCAAGCGCATCTGGCGCAGGATATTCCGCCTGCCGAGGTGGATTACATCGTCTATGCCCCCAACAGTGACCTTCAGGATTTTACCCCCTACACCCGCGCCAAAGCGGTCCTGAACCTCTGGGCAGGTGTCGAGAAGATCACTGGCAACGACACCTTGCGCATCCCGCTTGCGCGGATGGTTGATCCGGGTCTGACCAAAGGGATGGTCGAATGGGTAACAGGCCATGTGCTGCGGTATCATCTGGGAATGGACGCGCATATTGTGAACCCGTCCCATGAGTGGAGCACCAAAGCTCCGCCACTGGCGCAAGAACGCGAGGTGGTCTTATTCGGTCTCGGCGCTCTGGGGTCGGCCTGCGCCGATGCGCTGCTGGCTCTGGGGTTCCGCGTTACCGGCTGGTCCCGCAGCCCCAAGTCGGTGGAGGGTGTGACCTGCCTGAATGGAGATGACGGTTTCGCCGAAGCACTTGGCCGCGCCGAGATTGCGGTGACGTTGCTGCCCGATACTGCAGCGACCACTGACATCTTCAACGCTGAAACACTGTCCCTGATGCCGCGCGGCGCGTTCATCATCAATCCCGGGCGCGGTCCGTTGATCGATGATGATGCTTTGATTGCGGCGCTTGATAGCGGGCAGATTGCCCACGCAACGCTGGATGTTTTCCGGATTGAGCCGTTGCCGCAGGAGCACCCCTTTTGGGCGCACCCCCGCGTCACGGTCACCCCCCACATCGCAGCCGAAACCCGCGCCAGCACGGCAAGCGGCGCGATTGTCGAAAACATCCGGCGCGGTGAGGCGGGCGAGCCCTATCTGAACCTCGTTGATCGCGCGCTTGGCTATTAAGCCGCGATCAACCCGCGGCCTTTAAGCAGCGCCTCAACCCCCGGCAACCGGCCACGAAACGCGACATACAGTTCAGCCGCATCGCGGCTGCCGCCGGTGGACAGGATGTTTTCCTCCAAAGCGCGGGCGCGTTCGGTATCGAACGCGCCGCCTGCTTCCTCGAACGCCTCAAAGGCATCCGCGTCCATCACCTCAGACCACATGTAGCTGTAGTAACCGCTGGAATACCCATCCCCCGAGAATACATGCGCAAACTGCGGTGTTGCGTGGCGCATGGTGATGGCTGATGGCATCCCGATGTCTTCCAGAACGGCGCGCTGCTTTTCCATCACATCGGCAGGTGGCTCCCCTTTATGGAAGGCCAGATCAACCAACGCCGAGGCGACATATTCAACTGTCTGGAAACCCATATCGAAGGTCGCAGCGCCAAGAACCTTGTCCAACATCTCTTTCGGCATCGCCTCACCGGTTCTGGCGTGCGTGGCGAATTCACCAAGGACTTCGGGCACCTCCAGCCAATGCTCATAAAGCTGGCTGGGCAGTTCGACAAAATCGCGCGCGACCGAGGTGCCAGAGATGCTTTCGTAGGTCACGTTTGACAGCATCTGGTGCAGCGCATGGCCGAATTCGTGGAACAGGGTGCGCGCATCGTCATAGGACAGCAGCGCAGGATCGCCTTTGGCGAAGTTGCACACGTTGATAACCACGGGCGTCTGGACCTGCGGGAACTTCGCTTGTGAGCGCATTGCCGAGCACCAAGCGCCTGACCGTTTGGAGCCGCGTGCAAAATAGTCACCGATGAACACAGCGACATGCGCCCCGTTGCGGGTGACGTCCCATGCGCGGCAATCAGCGTGATACAACGGCACATCGAGCGGCTTGAACTCCAACCCAAAAAGGCGTGTCGCACAAGAGAAGGACGCCTCGATCATCCGGTCGAGTTGGAAGTAGGGCTTGAGCGCGGCCTCATCCAGATCATGCTCTGCCGCGCGGCGTTTTTCTGCATAATAGCGCCAGTCCCACGGGGCCAGATCACCGTTCACACCATCATCACGCATCATCTGCTGCAAGATTTCGGCATCGGCGTTTGCCTGCGCCTTGGCGGGCTCCCAAACCTGCATCAACAGGTTGCGCACGGCGTCAGGCGTCTTGGCCATTTCCGTTTCAAGTTTGTAATCGGCAAAGCTGTCATAGCCCAAAAGCGCAGCACGCTCTTTGCGCAAGGTCAGCGTTTCAGCAGCGATGGCGCGGTTATCCGTCTCACCGCCGTTTGCACCGCGTGCCTCCCACGCCTTGAAGGCTGTCTCACGCAGATCTCGACGCGGGCTGAATTGCAGGAACGGCGTGATAAGCGAGCGTGACAGCGTGACCACAGGCCCGCCTGCGTCTTTCTCTTCGCCCGCCGCGCGGGCCGCATCGACGACAAAATCCGGCAGGCCTTCCAGGTCGGCCTCGCTCAGCTTCATGAACCAGTTCCGCTCATCCGCGAGCAGGTTTTGCGTGAACTGGGTGCCCAGAACGGCAAGCCGCCCTTTGATCTCTTTCATCCGCGTCTCTTGTGCGCCAGTCAGAGCAGAACCCGACCGGACAAAGCCACGGTGCGTGAGCATCAGCACACGCGCCTGTTCGTCACTAAGCCCCAGTGTGTCACGCGCTTCCCAGACCGCATTGATCCGCGCAAACAGCGCCTTGTTGCTGGAAACCTCGGAAAAGTGGGCCGATAACTTGGGGGAGAAATCGCGCTGCAATGCCTCACGCGCGGGTGTGCTATCGGCACCTGCGACGGTAAAGAAGACGCCCAACACCTGATCCAGCAGATGACCCGCAGCCTCTAGCGCCTCAACGGTATTTGCGAAATCGGCAGGCTCCGGATTGTTGGCAATCGCGTCAATCTCGGCGCTGTGGGCTTTCAGTGCCTCTTCCAGTGCGGGCGCGAAGTCTTCGTCCGCGACCTTATCAAAGGGCGCGATGCCAAAGGGGGTTTTCCAGTCTTGCAACAGGGTATTCATAAGCTGTCTCCTTTGCACTCAAGTTAAGAATGCGGTTCGGGGGATACAATGTTCAGGCGCGGGTGTGGGTGCAAATCGGGCAATCGCGGCGTGGCGTGATGCGAATATTGCGGCTTTCGCCATAAAGCGCGTCATAGATCACCATCTGCCCACGCAACGGAGCGCCAGCACCGGTGATCAGTTTGATCGCCTCAACAGCCATCATTGCCCCCACCACACCGGGCAGCGGCCCGATCACGCCGGCCTCAGCACAACTGGGCGCAAGGTGGGCAGCGGGAGCCTGAGGAAAGATGCATTGGTAGCAGGGGGCACCGCGCGCTGGGTCAAAAACGCTTAGCTGCCCTTCCCATTGGCTCAACGCGCCAGAGATCAGGGGAACGCCCGCCCGCACACAGGTCGCATTGACCAGATACCGTGTTTCAAAATTGTCGGTGCCATCCAGCACCAGATCATACTCCGCGATCAATTCGGCGGCGATGCTTTCATCCAGCCTGCGATGATAAGGGCGCACGGTGACAAAGGGGTTCTGCGCTTCCATTTCGGCCTGCGCCGAGAACACCTTGGGCATGCCGATAGATGCATCTTTATGGATGACCTGACGGTGCAGGTTTGTGTTCTCAACCGTGTCGGCATCAATGACCCCGATGGTGCCGACACCTGCGGCGGCCAGATATTGCAGCGCTGGCGCGCCAAGCCCCCCTGCCCCAACCACCAACACCTTTGCGTTCTTGAGGGCCTTCTGCCCCGCACCGCCCACTTCGCGCAGGGTGATGTGGCGGGCATAGCGGTTCAGCTCGGTCTCGGAAAAGCTGCCGACCCGCGCTGCTGGCTGAGGCTGCTTGCGTTCATCCACACCAGTGCGTGTGCGCAGGCGCAAGATAACTCGGGAATAGGCCCAGATCACAGCGCCAATCGCCACAACGATCAGCCAGATCGTGGCATTGCCACCAGTCGCGACACGCAGCGGGTAATCATCAGGAAAGACCAGCTGCACGCCGATCACCGCCACCAGCAGCACACCTATCATGACCCAACGCGCGGGGCGTGGCGTGCGCATCACTGCGCCCAAACCCCAGATAACTGCCGCGAGAATAAATACCAGCACCCGTCTACTCCGTTCCGGTAGAGCCAAAACCGCCCACGCCACGCGCAGTGGTCTCCAGCTCCTCAACCATGTGGAACCTAGCTTGGACCACCGGTGCGACCACCATCTGTGCAATCCGCATGCCGTGTTCAACGATGAAAGGGGCATCGCCCGCGTTCATGACAATCACGCCCAAAGGGCCGCGATAGTCGGCATCAATTGTGCCTGGGCTATTGGGCAGCGTAATCCCGTGCTTCAGCGCAAGGCCAGAACGTGGACGGATCTGCACTTCATACCCTTCGGGAATGGCGAGGCGCAGACCTGTAGGTATCAACGCGCGCGCGCCAACCTCTAGCGTCACAGCCCGTTGATCGGGCAGGTTCGCCCGCAGATCGGCGCCTGCTGCGCCATGGGTCTCATATCGGGGCAGACCCAGCGTACGGTCGGCATCTGCCTCCCATATTATGCGAATATCGACGCCGCTCATCCGGTGATCGCGGCCGCGATGCGTCCAGCCAGCTTTTGCGCCACGGCGTCCTTGCTCATGCGCGGCCACTCTTCTGCGCCCTCATCACTGATCAGCGTCACAGCATTTTCGCTGCCGCCCATGATACCGGTCGCCGGAGAGACATCGTTTGCCACGATCCAGTCACAGCCCTTACGCAGACGTTTGGCCGTTGCATTCTCAATCACGTCATTGGTTTCTGCGGCGAACCCAACCACAAGGGGCGGGCGGCCTGCCGTCATCTGGCTTACGCCGCGCAGGATGTCGGGATTCTCCGCAAACTCCAACACTGGCAGGCCATCTTTGGATTTCTTGAGCTTGCGATCTGAGGCAGAGCTTACACGCCAGTCGGCCACAGCAGCAGCAAAAACGGCAGCATCTACTGGCAGAGCCGCTTCAACGGCGTCTTTCATCTGCTGGGCAGTTTGGACCGCGATCACCTCTACCCCGTCGGGTGGCGGCACATCGGCGGGACCAGTGACAAACACCACATGCGCGCCAAGCTGCGCCAATGCGCGGGCCAGCGCGGTACCCTGCGCGCCTGAAGACCGGTTTGCGATGTAGCGGACAGGATCAATCGGCTCATGCGTGGGGCCAGACGTGACCAGCACACGACGTCCCTTCATAGGTCCGTCTGCGAGCGCGCCTTCAACAGCGGCGACAATCTCCAACGGCTCGGACATGCGGCCGGGGCCAAATTCGCCACAGGCCATGTCACCCGAATTGGGGCCGACGACCGTGATGCCATCGTCGCGCAATGTTGCAAGGTTGCGCTGGGTCGCGGCGTGTTCCCACATCCGCACATTCATTGCCGGTACGATCATCACGGGCGTGTCGGTAGCCAGCAGCAGCGTTGAGGCCAGATCATTGGCCAGCCCGCCCGCCATCTTCGCCATCAGATCGGCGGTCGCGGGGGCAACGACAACCAAATCGGCAACGCGGCTTAGCTGGATATGGCCCATCTCGGCCTCATCCCCCAGATCAAACAAATCGCGAAACACCTTGTTGCCCGCCAAGGCAGAGACAGACAGCGGCGTGACAAACTCCTCCCCTGCACGGGTGAGAACAGGGGTAACAACCGCACCGCGTTCGCGCAAACGGCGGATCAGATCAAGGGACTTGAACGCAGCGATTCCGCCACCGATGATGAGTAGAATGTGTTTGCCGGCTAACATGATACGCCCCTCGGGTGGCTAATTCGGGTTCAACATAGGCGGCACGCCCCTACAGCGCCAGACCCTACTGCTTGAACGCTTCGCAGGGATCGGCCCGTTCGGGCGACGGGGCGTCCAGCGTCAGGCTGAAGGTGCCGGTAACATCCGCACCGTCCTCCCCCTGCCCCAATGCAAAAACCGTCACATTAGGCGCTGCACGCGCCAGTAGCGCGGGCACACCCCAATCGCCACGCGCATGCCCATTCCCCGTAATCACCACAACCGGCCCCCCTGTTGCCTGCAAGGCGCGCAAGGTGGCATCAGCCAGCGCCGCATCCCGCAGGCGTTGGGCATCCACCATTACCGGCAACATTTCTTCCGGCAAGGCGCCACAATGAGCCTCTGCCTGCAGCGCCTCACGCGCTGCCTGCTCGTCTGGGGGCAAAGGTTGGCCTAGCCCCAAAGGCCCTGCAAGCGGATGATCTAAAATGGAGTCTTCCAACCAGCTGCGCAGCTCGTCGCGCGGGACAAGAGCGCCATAAACGGTCGCCCCACGCGCCGCGTTGAAAATCGGGAAATACATATCAAACGACGGCCAGCCATTTTGTGACCAGTCGATTGTCGCGTCCAGCGCTGCCTGATCTGCCCAATCGGAATTGGCCCTAACGGCCTGTTGGAGCGTCAGCATCTCAAACACCAAAGCCTTCGGCGCAAGGATCTCGGCCCACTCTGCCTGTCGTTGATGGTGCACCGGATTGTCATGCTGCTCCCCTAGCACCACCACATCTGCATCACGGGCCGCTTGCGGCACTTCCGCCACGGCGGCACACGAAAAAAGCGCAGCCACAAAGGCCGCGCTTAGTTTTCTTACGGTGGGTAAGGGTATGTTCATGAAAGGAAGTGGTGCACTTCCTGTGACTGCATTTCAAGCGACTTGCGCATCTTTTGGAAAGCTGCCGCTTCCAGCTGGCGCACACGCTCTTTGCTGAGGCTCAGCTCTTGGCCGAGGCTCTCCAATGTGCGGGGTGCATCGCGCAGCTTACGTTCGCGTACAATGAATTGCTCACGCTCGTTCAGGGCGGACATTGCAGCGACAAGCCACGCTCGCAACTGGGCCGTGTCATGGCTATCTTCAACGCGCTCGGCCGCTTGGGCACTGTCGTCTTCCAGCGCATCGATCCACTCGCGCCCCTCATCTTCGGCGGATTGGGTCGCATTCAGCGAATAGTCGGAACCGGACAAACGCCCTTCCATCATCTCGACGTCATGCAAGGGCACACCAATTTCTGTCGAGATCATCTGACGCAATTGGTAACCGTCCAGTTTTTCGCCCGCGCTTGCCGCTTCACGCTCTAACCGTGCCTGCACGCGACGCATATTGAAAAAGAGCGATTTCTGGGAGGAGGTAGAACCTGTGCGCACCATAGACCAGTTGCGCATCACATGATCCTGAATGGATGCCTTGATCCACCAGACTGCATAAGTCGAAAAGCGCACGCCGCGATCAGGGTCGAACTTGTCAGCAGCCTTCATCAGCCCCAAACCGGCCTCTTGGATCAGGTCATTCATCGGTGCGCCGTACCGCTTGAATTTCGATGCCATCGAGATCGCCAGTCGCATGTAGGCGTTTATCAACCGGTGAAGCGATGCCTCGTCGCGTTGATCACGCCAAGCATATGCCAGTTTAAGCTCTGTTTCGGCGTCCAAAAGCTCGGCTTTCATCGCCGTACGAGTGAGTGAGAAGTCCTGCGCAGTTCCAATCGCCATCTGTTCCATCTCCCTGGATCATGTAGTCACCTTGAAGTGACGCTTTGATAGGATTACGCATGAGGTGGCATAATGGTTCACAAAAAGGTTGGATAAAATGTTGCCCACAGGAACATTCGTTCTAGGAGGTGCGGCTTCGGGGAAGTCCGAATGGGCCGAAAACTTTATTCTTTCCAGTGGATTAAAGGTAGCCTATCTCGCTACGGGACGGGCAGAAGATGACGAAACACGCTTTCGTGTAGACGTACACAAAGCTCGCCGTGACGACCGCTGGATGACCATTGAAGAGCCTCTTGATCTGGCCGGCCCATTGGCGACACTGGCGCCTGATCTGCCGGTTCTGATCGACTGCGCCACGATGTGGCTGAGCAACCAGATGATGGCAGACGCGGATATCGCAGTCGCGACAGAAAACCTGCTTAAGGCGCTGCACACCTGCCCCGCGCCTTGGGTCATCGTGTCGAATGAAGTGGGCCACGGGATTGTGCCGGACAACAAATTGGCACGTAGGTTCCGCGAGGCCCAAGGACGGTTGAACATCGCCCTCGCCCGTCAGGCCGAATTGGCGGTGATGGTGGTGGCCGGACTGCCGCAAGTCTTGAAAGGGACCCTCCCATGACCACTTGGCACTGGGTGCGTCACGGCCCCACTCATGAAAAAAGCTTTGTTGGCTGGCGGGATGTCCCTGCCGATCTTTCCGACACTGCCCTGATTGAACGGGTGCGCGATCATTTGCCCGATGATGCCGTCGTCGTGTCCTCTGATCTGATCCGGTCAGTCGCCACAGCGGACGCCCTGCGCGCCCCCCGCCATACCCGTCTACCGCACGAGCCGGACTTGCGCGAAATCCATTTCGGGGTTTGGGACGGCATGCACTTTGACGCCGTGGCAGCGCGTGATCCGGTCCTAAGCCGCGCGTTCTGGGAAAAGCCCGGCGACATCCGTGCGCCAGAAGGCGAAAGCTGGAATGAAACAATGGCGCGGGTGAATGCCGTAGTAGATCGCCTGAACGCGGCCCATCCACAAAACCACATCATTGCAGTCGCTCATTTCGGCGTGATCTTGACGCAGGTGCAACGTGCCCTTCGCGTTTCAGCTTACGAGGCGATGTCGCATAAGATCGACAACATCTCGGTTACCACGCTACAGCACCTCGGCAATGACCGCTGGGATGTGGCGCGGATCAATCACCTTCCTTGATGACCTTCCCCACGCAATTGAATTTGCAGCGTTCGACCAAGCCGATTACCACATAAACCATGACATATGATCTTTATATCGGTGACCGCAGTTTTTCGAGCTGGTCTTTGCGTGGCTGGCTGATGCTGCATAAATTCAACCTGCCTTATCGCGCGCATTTGGTCAGCCTGTACGGCGGCACGATGGCCCAAGACATGGCAACCCTTGCGCCTGCGCGTCTGGTTCCTACCCTGCGCACGCCCGAGGGAGAGATCGTTGGCGAAAGCATGGCCATGGCCGAGACACTGGCCGAGCGTCACCCCGAGGCAGGGCTTTGGCCAACTGACCCCACCGCGCGCAGCCGCGCCCGTTGGCTTTGTGCGGAAATGGCAGCAGGATTTAGCGCGTTGCGGGGCAATTGCCCGATGCAATTGATCCACGTGGATGCAGACTTTGTGCCCTCTGATGCCGTAAAAGCGGATTTGGCACGGGTTGAAACGCTTTGGAATTTTGCGCGTGAAAAAGCAGTGGACGGTCCGTGGTTGTTTGGTGCCTATTCGCTGGCGGATGCGTATTATGCGCCGGTTTGTGCGCGGATTATCGGCTATGATTTGCCAGTGTCAGAGGCGGCACGGGCCTATTGCCAGACAACGATCCAAGACCCTGCCTTCCAACAGTGGCGCGCCGAAGGGTTGAAGACAACTTACGATCCGTTCCCCTACCCGCCTGTCGGGCAATCCGCGCCTTGGCCGGTTTAACCAATTAACCTTTCTTAAAGACTTCCTGCTGTACCGTTAACCCATTGGTAAGCATGGAGCTGACAAATGGTGGCACGCGCGTATAGCGTGGCTTTTCAGGGAGTTGAGGCGCGCATCGTTGAGGTGCAATGTGCCGTGACGCCCGGCTTGCCTGCATTTTCCATCGTGGGCTTACCGGACAAGGCCGTGTCTGAAGCCCGCGACCGCGTGCGCACCGCGCTTACCTCTATGGCGATCGCGCTGCCCTCCAAACGCATCACTATTAACTTAAGCCCTGCCAATTTGCCAAAAGAAGGCAGCCACTTTGACCTGCCTATCGCGCTGGCGCTGCTCGCTGCGTTGGACATTCTGCCCAAGGACGTGGTGGAAACCGTTGTGGCGCTGGGAGAGCTTTCTCTCGATGGTACTTTGGTGCCAGTGGTGGGCGCCCTTCCTGCCGCAATGGCCGCCGCGCAAGAAGAGCGCAGCCTGCTGTGCCCCGAAGGATCAGGCGCCGAAGCGGCCTGGGTCAACGCCTGTCAGGTGATTGCAGCCCGCAGTTTAGGTGACGTTGTGCGGCATTACACGGGTCAGGTTCCGCTGTCACCGGCGGAACCGGGGGAAGTCGCGCCACTGGATCACAGCCGTGATCTGCGTGAGGTAAAAGGACAAGAGCGCGCCAAACGCGCACTAGAGATCGCAGCCGCCGGCCGTCACCATCTGATCATGGTAGGCACGCCGGGATCAGGGAAATCCATGCTAGCCGCGCGCCTGCCCGGCATTCTGCCTCCACTTTCAGCCGCCGAAGCGCTGGAAACCTCGATGATCCATTCCCTTGCCGGATTGCTGGACGAAGGAGGCATCAGCCGCGCACGGCCCTTTCGGGAGCCCCACCATACCGCCTCTATGGCCGCGATCATCGGCGGCGGGCGCAATGCGAAACCGGGCGAGGTCAGCCTTGCCCACAACGGTGTCCTATTCATGGATGAATTTCCAGAATTCCCGCGCAATGTCTTGGAAACTTTGCGTCAGCCTATCGAAACAGGTGAAGTGATGATCAGCCGCGCCAATGCCCACGTCAAATATCCCTGCCGCTTTATGTTGGTGGCTGCTGCCAACCCCTGCAAATGCGGCTATCTGCCCGATCCGGCCCGCGCCTGCGCACGCGTTCCGCAGTGTGGCGAAGATTATATGGGCCGCATTTCGGGGCCTTTAATGGATCGCTTCGATCTGCGTGTTGATGTCCCGCCGGTGACCTACACCGATCTGGATTTACCTGCCTCGGGCGAGAGTTCGGCCAGCGTGGCGGCGCGCGTGGCACAGGCGAGGGAAACACAGCTGGCACGTTTCATGGCTACGCCGAATGTGCGATGTAATGCGGATGCCGAAGGTGACATTCTGGAACAAATGGCATCACCTGATGCAGAAGGGCGCGCCCTTCTGGTTCGCGCGGCCGAACGGTTCGGCCTGTCAGCGCGGGGATATCACCGTGTTTTGCGTGTGGCACGCACCATTGCAGACCTCGACGGCTCGGTCGATGTGCGCAAACCGCATGTGGCCGAAGCGGTGGGCTTTAGACTGCCCAGCCTTGTTGTTGCCTGATCCAAAGCGCCAATTCATCCAGCGTTTGCCGCGCCTCGGGTAGCAAGGAGTGGAACAGCGGCCAGACATGCGGGAGATCGTGATGTTCGATCAGCTCTGCGGTGACGCCGCCTTCACGAATGCGTGCGGCAAGCCTGCGCGCGTCATCCAGCAGTATTTCAGTATCGCCAACGGTGATCCACGCCGGAGGTGCGCCGCTAAATTTAGCGAACATCGGGCTGACACAGGGATCATCGCCTGCGTGACCTTGTAGAAAAAGTTCCGCCATCTCCACTGCGCGTTCGGCCGGAAGAATGACATCGCAATGCGCGTTTCCACCAAAGCTGTGACCGCTATAGGTCAGATCAGTCAACGGTGAGAAACCGAAAACAGCCGCTGGGCCATCGGCCCCTTCAGCGCAAAGACTAGCCACCAATCCAAAGGCCAACGCACCGCCTGCGCTATCACCGCCCAGAACGATATCCTTGGGCTTGATCCCCGCTGCGATCAAGCCATCCCACGCCGCACGCACATCCTGCGGCGCTGCTGGGAAAGGTGCCTCCGGCGCAAGCCGGTAGCGTGGGATTATGGCCTGCGCACCAAGCCGTGTAGCGAGCTGAGCGACCAAAGCGGCGTGGGTATTCGGACTGCCGAACACAAAACCGCCCCCGTGAAGATAGAGCAAGTACCGCCCGCCAACGCGGTTGCGCGGCGTCACTTCCAAACAAGGAACACCGCCAAACTGGGTCCAACGGCGCTGCACACCACGCGGCGAACGGAACAAAAGGCGGGCTTGCACCTCGAACGCCCTGCGCAAAACCTGAACAGAGGCGTTGCGCATGCGCCGCTTTTCAACCGCCCGCAACCACGGGTTTAATAGACCTAGCGCGATGCTCATTTGCGCTTGGCTTCGATGACCTCCCAGATTTTGGCCGCGATGTTCACGCCGTCAAAACGCTCAAGCTCCTGAATGCCGGTGGGGGATGTTACATTGATCTCTGTCAGGTAGTCGCCGATCACGTCGATGCCGACAAAGACCTGACCTTTTTCCTTGAGCAGGCCACCGATGCGCTGGCAAATCTCGTGGTCACGCGCGGTCAGGCCCACTTTTTCGGGGCGTCCGCCCACATGCATATTGGATCGGGTTTCGCCCTCAGCGGGCACACGGTTGATCGCGCCGACAGCCTCGCCATCCACCAAGATCACGCGCTTGTCGCCCTTGGACACATCCGGCAAAAATTTCTGCACAATCAGTGGTTCTCGTGAGAAACCGGTGAACAACTCATGCAGGGAGCTCAGGTTGCGGTCATCATGGGTGAGCTTGAAGACCCCCGCACCGCCGTTGCCATAGAGCGGCTTGAGAATGACATCGCCGTGCTTTTCCTTGAACGCCTTGATCGTCGACAGATCACGGGCAATGGTTGTTGGCGGCGTAAGATCAGGGAAATTCAGTACCAGAAGTTTTTCCGGATAGTTGCGCACCCAGAACGGATCATTCACGACCAATGTTGTCTCTGCAATCCGGTCCAGAAGGTGAGTCGACGTGATGTAGTGCATGTCAAACGGCGGATCCTGCCGCAGCCAGACCACGTCGAATTCCGATAGATCGACTTCGCGCATCTCGCCCAGAATGGCAGGGTTTCCCGCCACACGCTGCACGGTCATGTCATGACCACGCGCGGTTATCCGGCCTTCCTGATAGGCCAGATGGTCAGGTGTATAAAAGAAAAGTGTGTGACCGCGCGCCTGCGCTTCTTCCGCGAGGCGAAAGCTGCTGTCGGCGTCAACATTTACGTCCCCGATCGGGTCCATTTGAAAGGCGATTTTCATGGGCATATCCTTGCTGTTGTCTCTTTGATGACAAAGCAAAGCGTCCGGCGCAATGCCCTCAGCCGTGACCGAAGGCGTTTTCAATGATTTGTGTCTCACCGTGACCATTCACCAGCGCCACGTCAAAGCGGACATTTGTCAGGTTTCCACGTGGCTGCGTGCCCAGATATTCCGCAGCAGAATTATAAATACGCTGCATTTGGGCCGGACCAACCCGCAATGCGGCCCGCTCGAAACTGCGGCTTTGCTTTACTTCGATAAATATCAAGCCGTCGCCATCCTGCACGATTAGATCAATCTCACCGCTTTTGCCGCGCCAGCGTTGATGCACGATGGCAAAACCGCGCCGCTCGTAATCCAGCGCGATACGCCCTTCGGCGGCCAGACCGGCGTGAAATGACATGCTCCCGCGGTGAACCTGTTTTTGCGGAGGCGTCATGGGTTTTAACCTTTTTGCGTATTGAGCTCCAAAGCGGCCTGATACACTTGCCTGCGCGGCAGTGCGTGGGCCTTCGAAACCAGATCCACGGCATCGCGCATGGACATTTCTTCCAAAGCAGCCTTCAGCGACGACTCTAGATCATCAGAGTTAACAGTTTCTAAAACTCCGCGATCCACCAACACCACGATTTCCCCTCTTGGCGTAACCTCGCTGTAGTATCCCGCCAACTCTTCGATACTCCCGCGGCGAACCTCTTCGAACTTCTTTGTGAGCTCACGGCAAACGGCGGCAGAGCGGACACCGCCCAATGCAGTATGCGCATCGCGCAACATTGCACCCAGACGTTTTGGTGATTCGTAGAATACTAGCGTTGCTCGGACGTCGCGCAGGCCTTCGAGCGTGCTTAGCCGCGCCGCTTTGGTATTCGGGAGAAAACCGGCAAAATGGAAAGAATCCGTGGGCAATCCCGCCAGAGCCAATGCGGTAAGCACCGCTGAGGGCCCGGGCGCGCATGTGACGGGCACCCCAGCCAATGCCGCTGCGCGCGACAGCTCGAACCCCGGATCCGCAATGAGTGGCATCCCGGCTTCTGATGCGTAAGCCACCGATTTTCCGTCCTGAACCGCCTTGATCAGCCGTGTTACAGCCCCCTCGCCGGAGTGGTCATGCAGCGCGGTGATCCTGCGCCCGTCAAGCGGAATACCGTGGATATCCATCAGTTTGAGCAGGCTGCGCGTGTCCTCGGCGGCCAACATATCCGCACTGGCCAACACATCAAGGGCGCGCAATGTGATGTCACGCGCAGTTCCAATCGGCACGCCGACAAAGGTAATTCCCGGCGCTAACTTCTGCTTATGGATATTCAACGCTGGACCCGCCCCTGTGACACGATATGATTGCGCCAATTACAGCGCGGGTAGGTTCCCGCGCCATTGACTGGGGAGTACTGTTACCATGTTTGCCATCCTACGCACCATCCGAAAGCCAATCCGGCTGTTAATACTGCCGATTTTTGCGATGATGCTGTCGGCCTGTGATCCGGCCGCGCTTGGCGGTCTTGGCGGCCCCAACATTGATCCAAACGCTCCTGTACCTGTTGCACTGCTGGTGCCACGCGGCGGGTCTGCGTCTGATAACCTTTTGGCCAAGAACCTTGAGAACGCAGCACGCTTGGCGATCCGCGACCTTGACGGTGTGCAGATTGACCTTCGGGTTTACGGCACGGCTGGTAGAGCCGGAACCGCGGCCACAGCCGCCGCGCAGGCCGTGAATGACGGTGCAAAAATCATCATCGGGCCAGTTTACGGCGAAGCAGCAAATGCCGCAGGTGTCGCTGTTGCCGAATCCGGTGTGAAGGTTTTGTCCTTCTCCAACAACACGACCATCGCTGGCGGCAACGTCTTTGTGCTTGGGCCAACCTTTGACAACACCGCCAACCGGTTGGTGAATTACGCCAAGCGCGCAGGCAAAGAAAATATCGTGGTTCTGCATGCCAGCGACATCGGCGGCCAGTTGGGGCGCAATGCCATTCAAAAGGCGATTTCAGCCAACGGCGCGACACTGTCAGGCACGGTGGAATACCCGCTTAGTCAGGAAGGCGTCCGCGCGGCGGTTCCAAAAGTGAAGGCTGCAATGCAAAGCACCGGTGCGAACGCTCTGTTCCTGACGGCTAATTCGTCAACTGCGCTGCCGCTGCTGGCGGAAATGTTGCCCAGCGCAGGCGTCAGCAACCAGAACACCCAATTCGTCGGCCTGTCGCGTTGGGACATTCCAGCACAGACACTCGCTTTGCCAGGTGTGCAGGGCGGTTGGTTTGCGCTGCCTGACCCGGGCGCAAGTGCGGCGTTCGCATCCCGTTACAACGCGGCCTACGGTGAACGGCCTTTGGACATTGCAGGTCTGGCCTTTGACGGTATTGCAGCCATCGGATCACTTGTGAAAAGTGGGAAAAAGAATGCCCTGTCCTCTGCGGCATTGACGCAAGGCGCCGGTTTCAAAGGGGCAAGCGGCATTTTCCGCCTGCGTGCTGACGGCACAAACGAGCGTGGGCTTGCCGTGGCAGCAGTGCGCAACAATCAGGTCGTATTGCTGGAAGCCGCCCCACAGGCCTTTGGCGGCGCGGGCTTCTGAGCGCGCCCGTGACAAACCAAACAACACCGGACTCAGGCGCGGAATTACAGCCGCGCCTGAGCGCTGCGCCAAATGACATTTATGATCATGACGCCATAGATGCGGAAATCGCGGCCGCCGCAGCGCGTGGCGGCGATGATGCCGCACTCCGTGCCGAGGTCGTCAAAATTCTGCGCGCGGCCCAAACAAAAGGACGCGCCGCAATAGCAGAAGCGTTTGCCGCCAATCCCTTTGACGCAACCACTATGACCGTTTCCTACACCTACCTGACCGACGGGATGGTGAAGTCAGTGCTTAAGGTTGCAACCCATTCCCTACATCCTGCACCCAAAGGCGCACCGCCTCTCAGCGTCATCGGCGTGGGCGGCTACGGCCGTGGCGAGATGGCACCGTTTTCGGATGTAGACCTTCTATTCCTACTGCCCGGGAAAATCAGCCCTTGGGCCAGCAGCGTGATCGAAGCGATGCTGTATCTGCTGTGGGATCTCAAGCTCAAGGTTGGCCATTCCAGCCGGACCATCCGCGACTGCGTGCAGCTTGCCACCGAAGATTATACTATCCAGACAGCCCTGCTCGAACACCGTTATATTTGCGGTGACACCGAACTTGCGCACCAGCTGGATGTCACGCTCAAGCGCGATCTGTTTTCGGGTTCAGGGCGCGAGTTCATCGAGGCCAAACTGGCAGAGCGCGACAGTCGGCACGTCAAACAGGGTCAACGATATGTGGTTGAACCGAACGTGAAGGAAGGCAAGGGCGGTTTGCGCGATCTTCAATCGCTTTTCTGGATTGCCAAGTTCATCCACGGGGTAGAGCATTCCGCCGACCTGGTCGCCGAAGGCGTCTTTCGTGAAGACGAATACGAAACATTTAAAGACGCCGAGAATTTCCTATGGGCGGTGCGCGGGCATTTGCACCTGTTGACCAACCGTGCCACCGAACAGCTGACTTTTGACATGCAGGTAAGCGTGGCCGAGGCCATGCAATTTGAAGACCGCGCAGGCCGCCGTGCCGTCGAAGTGTTCATGCAGGCCTATTTCCGTCACGCCACTGCTGTTGGTGATCTGACCCGCATCTTCCTGACAAAACTGGAAGACATGCACGTGAAATCCGAACCGTTGCTGGAACGGATTTTTCGGCGCAGACCGCGGATCAAGGACGGCTATATCATCGTGCATAACCGCGTTGCGCTAAAGGATGACGCGGTATTCCTGAGTGACCCGCTCAACCTGCTGCGGGTCTTTGAAGAAGCTTTGCGCACAGGCATGCTGATCCACCCCGATGCCATGCGCACCGTGAAAGCAAACCTGCATCTTATCAACGATACCCTGCGCAACGATCCCGAAGCCCAGCGCATCTTTCTTGATCTGCTGCTCAAACATGGCAATCCCGAACGCGCCCTGCGGCGCATGAACGAACTGGGCGTGCTGGCCGCATTCATTCCAGAATTTGAACCGATCGTGGCGATGATGCAGTTCAACATGTATCACAGCTATACCGTGGACGAGCATATCATCCAGACCATCGCCCATCTTGCGATGATCGAAAAGAACGAGCTGGAGGAAGAGCTTCCCGTTGCGTCTTCGATCCTAAAGCGGGGCGTGAACCGCAAGGTGCTTTATGTCGCGTTGCTGCTGCATGACATTGGCAAGGGGCGTCCGGAAGACCATTCGATCCTTGGCGCGCAGATCGTGCGCAAGGTCGCTCCTCGTCTGGGGCTAAAGCAGGATGAGGTAGACACCGTCGAATGGCTGGTGCGCTATCACTTGCTGATGTCGGATATGGCGCAAAAACGCGATATCGCCGATCCCCGCACGGTGCGCGACTTTGCCAAAGCCGTACAGACGGTCAAACGGCTGGACCTTCTTTGCGTGCTGACGGTTTGCGATATTCGCGGCGTTGGTCCTGACACATGGAACAACTGGAAGGCCGTGCTGATCCGCGGGTTGTACCGCCAGACCGAGCGCGCGCTTGAGACAGGCCTTGAGGACCTAAACCGTCAGAACCGTGGCAAAGAGGCCAAAAAAACCTTGCGCGCCGCTCTGCCCGACTGGCCGAAAAAAGCGCTCAAGGAAGAGACTTCGCGACACTATGATCCCTACTGGCAGGGTCTGCACGTCACGGCCCATGTCGCCTTTGCCAACCTGTTGCGCGATATCGAGCCTGACTCGGTCCTGATTGACCTGCACCCCGATGAAGACCGTGACGCCACGCGCGCGTGTTTTGTGATGCCAGACCACCATGGCATCTTCTCGCGGTTGGCGGGTGCCCTGGCGCTGGTTGGGGCAAATGTCGTGGACGCCCGCAGCTATACCTCCAAAGACGGCTACATCACCGATGCCTTCTGGATACAGGACAGCGAGGGCAACGCCTTTGAGGCGTCCAAGCTGCCGCGCCTGCGTCAGATGATCGAGAAGACCCTGCGCGGCGAGGTAATTGCGCGCGATGCTCTCAAAGCCCGCGATAAGGTCAAGAAGCGCGAAAGAGCGTTCCGCGTGCCGACGCATATCACCTTCGACAACGAAGGCTCCGAAATTTACACGATCATCGAGGTTGATACCCGTGACCGTCCCGGACTGCTTTATGATCTCGCACGCGCGCTGGCGGGCTCGAACGTCTATATCGCCAACGCAGTTATCGCCACCTACGGCGAGCAGGTCGTCGATACCTTCTATGTGAAGGATATGTTCGGATTGAAGTACTATTCTGAAGCCAAGCAACGCACCCTGGAAAAGCGCCTTCGCGAAGCAATCGACGCCGGCGTGGCACGGGCAGACAAGTGATCTGAAACAATGGGCTGTCGTTGACCGCTACATGCGACAATAGAGGGACCTGTATTTGACCCTAGACCGCACCATAAAACTGATCCCTTGGTTCCAGTTCTTCAACGCCCTGCTATTCTGGCAGGCCGTGTGGTTTTTGTATTTTCAGGCCAACCTATCCGGTGCCGAAGCGATCATCCTCTATTCAGTCTACGACATTGCGACCACGGTGCTCGAAGTGCCGTCCGGCTACTTCTCAGACAGGCTTGGTCGGCGGGTGACGTTGTTCCTGTCCACGCTGTGCAGTCTGCTTGGCTGTCTTGCATTGGCTGTTGGAGGCAGTTTCATCGTTTTTGCACTGGGCCAAAGCCTGATCGGTGCGGGGGCCGCTTTCAAATCAGGGACGGACACGTCGCTCCTTTATGAGGCGCTGGATGCCACTGGCCGCGCGGATGAGGTCGAGGCACAAGAGGTGCGTGCTTGGCGCTTCAGCCTCGCGGGGTTTGCCTTATCAGCGATATTGGGCGGTGCAATGAGCCTGTGGTCACCGGTCGCTCCGTTCTACGCGACTGCGCTGGCTTTTGCCGTGGCCGCGGTGTTGGTCGCGTTTATGGCAGAGCCGCCGCGCAGCACGGATGATGCTCCTGGCCTGCGCGTCCAGATCACACAGCTTAAGGCGGCGCTGCTCCATCCGGTGCTGGCATGGCTCTTTGTGCTGACGGTTCTGATGTATGGCTTCAGCCATTTGCCCTTTGTCTTTGGCCAGCCATTCATCCTGACAGCGTTAGATCAATTCAACCTCGCTGCCGAAGCGCCGCTGGTCAGCGGGGCGGTGACCAGCGTGATGATGCTTGTCTCTGTGCTCGCGTCGCTTGTTGCCTTGCGCCTGCGCAACGCGATGGGGTTACCGTTACTGCTGCTTTGCGCCTTTGGCCTTCAAATCGCGCTTGTAGGTGCTTTGGCGGCCAGCACATCGGTACTGGTAATCGGTGTATTGTTGCTGCGGATTGTGCCTGACTCGCTGGCGTATCCTTTCATCGTCGCTCGCATTCAGCCCCTTCTGGAAAGCGACACTCGGGCCACATATCTTTCGCTCAAAAGTCTTGGGGGCAAAGTCTTCTTTGCCTCGACCTTGCTACTCGCTGCGACCAGTGCGCAAGAGGCGGGATTGCTGCCAGCAGCTGATCTGCACCGGATTTTGGGCTGGTACGCTGGCGGTGGGTTGCTAGCGCTTGTCGGCTTGGCAATCACAGCGCGTTGGGTCCAGATTGCGCCGCTACAAGAGGCAGCATGATCGCGCCATCCGTTTCGACAAAGGGCATACAACGCCCGCTGCCATTACTACGTAGAGGAAAAGCCGCCGTCCCCGCGCCCCTGAGAAAAAGACATTTGCAACGTCGCGCCCCAATCGCTAGGGCAGGATAGACCAGCAGCAAAGGCTCCTCTCCATGAAACCGATCCGCCTGATGTCCGGCTTTTTCACCGTTGGTGTCTGGACCTTGCTTAGCCGTGTGCTGGGTTTTGTGCGCGAGGTGATGATCCTGTCGCTGATCGGACCGGGGCCGCTGATGGACGCCTTTGTGGCCGCCTTCCGCCTGCCAAACATGTTCCGCCGGTTCTTTGCCGAAGGCGCGTTTAATGCGGCTTTTGTGCCGATGTTCTCCAAACGGCTGGAGGCAGGCACGGATGCTGAAACATTTGCGCAAAACGCTTTCTCGGGACTGTTCTTTATCGTGACGCTTTTGACTGCACTTGGCATGATCTTCATGCCTGGGCTTGTCTGGCTCACGGCTGAAGGGTTCACTGCCGACGGACGTTTTGACCTGACTGTCGGGTTCGGCCGGATTGTTTTCCCCTATATTTTGTTCATGTCGCTCTCTGCGCTGTTCTCGGGCATTTTGAACGCCACGGGGCGCTTTGCAGTAGCAGCGGCAGCGCCCGTATTGCTCAATATTTTTGTGATCACGGCACTAACCTTCGCCGCATTGACCGGAGGTGAAGCAATTAACTGGCTGATCTGGGCGGTCCCGCTGGCCGGCATTGCACAGCTGACACTAACGTGGCGCGCAGCAGCAAAAGCGGGGTTCTCACTGCGGCCGGCACGCCCGCGCTGGAACAAGAACATGCGCGATCTGGTGATGATTGCTCTGCCTGCTGCACTTGCCTCCGGTGTGATGCAGATCAACCTTGTGGTGGGGCAACTGGTCGCTTCGCAATATGAAAACGCGGTGAGCTGGCTTTTCGCCGCCGACCGCCTGTACCAACTGCCGCTCGGCGTTGTCGGCATCGCTGTCGGTGTTGTCCTGTTGCCCGAACTGTCGCGCCGCTTGCAAGCAGGCGACGACGCTGGCGCAAAGTCCGCACTAAGCCGCGCTGCCGAGATCTCGCTGGCGCTCACCATACCTTCTGCTGTGGCGTTGATGGTCATTCCGCTTACGCTGGTTTCCGTCCTGTTCGAGCGAGGCGCATCAGGCACCGACGACACGGCAGCAATTGCAACGGCGGTGATGATCTATGGCTTCGGCCTACCCGCTTTTGTGCTGCAAAAGATCGTCCAGCCGCTTTATTTTGCCCGTGGCGACACACAGCGCCCGTTCTATTTTGCGATTGTCGCCATGGTGGTGAACGCCGGTCTGTCCTTTGGACTTGCGCCCTGGGTCGGCTGGCTGGCACCTGCCATTGCCGCAACTGCAGCGGGCTGGATTATGTATGCGCTGCTGGCAATCGGCGCGCGCAGATTTGGAGACACAGCGCGCGTAGACGCCCGTTTCCGCACCCGCATCTGGCGCATCATCACCGCCTCGTTGGTGATGGGCGCGGCGCTGTGGTTCGTCAACCTACAGCTCAGCGCACTGCTTGCGCTGCCATGGTGGCGCGGATTAGGCCTGTTGATTTTGCTGCTGCTCGGAGCCGTTTCCTATTTCGGCTCAGGTCAGATGCTGGGCGCGTTCAAGATGTCCGAATTCAAAGCCGCCATGCGGCGGGGCCGTTAAACCTACCGCTGACGAAGGCGACCCAAAATGCGCGTCCATTCTCCGGGCGCGCACAAAAAACTAAGCCCGAAGCCGCAAACGAAGCCAGCTAGTTCGGCGACCCAGCCATTGCCAACCGAGGCAAACAGGCTCCAGACCAGTTGCAGCCCCATGAGCATGGCTATCAGCGTAAATGCTTGCAGCTGCTGGCCACCATTCGCTGCCAGCTTGCGCCACAGCAAAAAGCTGTAGCCGCCGATCAACCCGTAAACAGCTGGGTAAGCGCCGACCAGCCAAACCGGATCGTCCAGCACCAGCGCATAGGTCAGCGCCCCGACGATACCAGAGACGACAAACAGCGCGAGCATGGCAAACTGGCCCATCACTTCGGCGGCCATCTTGCCCAGCGCCAACATCAGCACCACGGCAATCAGCGCGTGGGTAAAGCTGAGGTGGATGAAGGGATATGTCACAAATCGGGCCAGATTGTCCCATGACCAATACCCCTGCGCGAGCATGGCATCGAAAATATCACCCGAAAAACCCCAGTCGCGCACAAGCGCCAACCGCCAGCCAATTGCTTGCGGACCGCCAACAAGGCCCGCCTCACCCATCGTCAATACCGCCTCGATACCGGCCATGATGAGGAACAGAATAACCACCACTGCCGGCAGCTTGTTGAAGGGGGGTTCGAACTCGGGGTCGTGGGGGTCTGACATATGTACTGCTTTCAGCTCTGGTTGACGGGAACCTGTGCCATGGGTAAGCCCTCTGCGACAGCATATCCAGCCCCATCGGAGCATCCCATGACCGAGACCACCTTCACCCCGCGCGTTTTCTCCGGCATCCAGCCGTCCGGCGATCTGCATCTGGGCAACTATCTGGGCGCGCTCAAGCGCTTTGCCGATGCTCAGGGTAAGGGCGTGCAGTCGATTTATTGCATGGTGGATCTGCATGCGATTACGGTTCCGCAGAACCCTGCCGACCTCAAGCGCAGCACCCGCGAGCTGTGTGCAGGCTTTATTGCAAGTGGTGTCGACCCCGAGAAATCCATCCTCATCAACCAAAGCCAAGTGCCTGAGCACGCGCAACTGGCGTGGATTTTCAACTGCGTGGCTCGCATGGGATGGATGGGCCGCATGACGCAGTGGAAGGACAAGGCCGGCAAGAACGCCGAAGCCGCATCCTTGGGGCTGTTCGCCTATCCAGCGCTGATGGCTGCTGACATCCTGATTTATCACGCCACACACGTCCCTGTGGGCGAGGACCAGAAGCAGCACCTTGAGCTGACGCGCGACATCGCCGCCAAGTTCAATCATGACTACGGCGTGGACTTCTTCCCGCTGACAGAGCCTGTGATCGAGGGCGCGGCAACGCGTGTGATGTCCCTGCGTGACGGGTCCAAGAAGATGTCCAAGTCCGATCCATCAGATGCCAGCCGCATCAACATGACCGACGATGCAGACACCATCGCAAAGAAAATCCGCAAGGCCAAAACCGACCCGGATGCGCTTCCTTCCGAGGTTGAAGGCCTGAAAGACCGCCCCGAAGCGCGCAATCTGGTGAACATCTACGCCGCCCTGAACGAGCAGACGGTAGAGCAGGTTCTAGCAGATGTAGGTGGCCAGCAGTTCGGCACGTTCAAGCCTGCTTTGGCCGATCTGGCCGTGGCCAAGCTTGCCCCGATCTCAACCGAAATGGCCCGCCTGATGGGCGATCCGGCAGAGATCGACCGCTTGTTGGCGAAAGGTGCGCTTCAAGCGCGTGAGATCACTGCACCGATCCTGAAGAAAACCTATGAGATTGTAGGCATGGTAGGCGCGTAATCCACGCGCCCTTTCAAACGGCCCAATGACGACCCTGCGCGCCGCCGCACAGATGCTGCGCGCAGGCAGGTGTCGCAAACCCCGCCACTCGCGATTAGCTGTTACTCAAATCAAACCGGAGTATCAGCAATGTCCCATGCCACTGTCGGCCATATCCACCTGCGGGTCGCAAACCTTGACCGAGCGATTGGCTTTTACCGCGATGTTCTGGGGTTTGATTTGACGATGCGCAGGGGCGATCAAGCCGCTTTTCTGGGCGCAGGCGGGTACCACCACCATATCGGCCTGAACACGTGGGAAAGCCGCGATGGAACGCCCCCGCCTGCGGGCCATACCGGCCTTTATCACAGCGCTTTTCTGTATCCTGACCGCGCCTCTTTGGGCGCTGTGATTAAACGTGTCTTGGCCGCAGACATCCCTCTTGAAGGGGCCGCAGATCACGGTGTGAGCGAGGCTGTTTATCTGCGCGACCCTGACGGAAACGGGGTAGAGCTGTACCGCGACCGGCCCCGCGCGGACTGGCCCTATGACGCTGTCGGCAATCTGGAAATGGGTAATGCACGACTGGATGTGCAGGCTATCATCGACGAGGCCGGATAGGCGTAGACAATCCGCGTCTGCTTTGCTTGTCTTGCCCCAGCATTAGGAGGCGATGATGACAACAGGTTTTTTCTGGAACGAACGCACCTTTTGGCATGCCGGTGGTAATTACGCCGGCACGCTTCAACTGGGTGGGTTGGTGCAACCGCTGGCAGCAGGAGGCCTTCCCGAAAGCCCCGAGACAAAGCGGCGCCTGAAAAACTTGATGGATGTCACAGGCATCACCCGTGATCTGGATATGCGCGACGCGTCAGAGGCCAGTCGCGAAGAGCTATTGCGCGTGCATCCTGCCTCCTACCTTGATGCGTTCAAGGCGGCCTCAGATGCGGGTGGTGGCGAGATAGGCCATCACGCTCCTTTCGCTAGCGGTGGCTATGAGATTGCGGCGCTGTCTGCCGGCCTTGCCACGGCTGCTGTGCGGGCCGTTGCAAGCGGCGAGTTGACCAATGCCTATTCCCTCAGCCGCCCGCCCGGTCATCATTGCGAGCCTGACAGCCCGATGGGTTTCTGCCTGATGGCCAATATCGCCATTGCGCTGGAGGCCGCCTTTGCCGAAGGCCAGATCACACGTGCCGTGGTTCTGGATTGGGACGTGCATCACGGCAACGGAACCGAAGCGGTGTACTATGGGCGCTCGGATGTGCTTACCATCTCGATGCACCAGGAAGGCAACTATCCGCTTGAGACTGGCGCGCTGCATGACCGAGGGAGGGAAGACGGTGCAGGATTCAACCTGAACCTGCCCCTGCCGCCCGGCACGGGGCATGAGGCCTATCTACACGCGCTCGACACAGTTGTAATCCCGCAGATCAACGCCTTTGCCCCCGATATCATTATCGTTGCCTGCGGGTATGATTGCGCAGGCCCCGACCCGCTCGGCTCTATGCTGGCGATGGCACGGACGTTTGGCGATATGACAACGCGGATCAAACAAACCGCCGAGGAAATCTGCGACGGTAAGCTGGTGGTTGTGCATGAGGGCGGATATTCCGAAGTCTACGTGCCCTTCTGTGGCCATGCGGTTATAGAGGCACTGTCAGGCAGCAAAATCCACGCCACCGACCCTCTTGATCATGTGCTTACCCGCCGACAGCCAAACCCGCGCGTTGCAGCCTTCCAGAAAGAGCTGATAGACGACATGGCAAAAGAATTAGGACTGTAGAGTATGCCCACACCCAACCCACAAGCGCTTGAGTTCCTGCTTACGCGCAGGTCGCGTCCGGCCAAAACGCTGACCACTCCGGTCCCGGATCGCGCAGAGCTGCAAACGCTGCTGGAAGCGGCCGCGCGCACACCTGATCATGGCAAGCTTGAGCCGTGGCGTTTTATCGTGATCGACCGGGCGGCGATGGCGCCACTGGCAGAGTTGGCCCAAGCGCGCGGCGAAGCATTGGGGCTAGACGCCGAACAGATCTCCAAAGGACGGGGACAGTTTGATCAGGGCCATCTCGCGGTGGCGGTGATCGAGGTGCAGAAAGAATCGCCTAAAATACCCGTGCTTGAGCAGACATACTCTGCCGGTGCTGTCTGTCTGGCACTGGTAAACGCAGGCCTTGCGGTCGGATGGGGTGCGAACTGGCTCAGCGGATGGGCCAGCCATGACCGTACCTTTATGGAGCAGGGCTTTGGCCTTGCCACGCATGAACGGATCGCCGGCATCATCCATATCGGCACTGAAACAAGCACGCCACCCGACCGTCCACGCCCCGATCTGGAAGCAATCACCACATGGCTCTGAACACGATCATCACCGCCTTCAGCCTTGCCTTGGGCCAATTGAGCGATCCGCGCTTTCAGCGGGTGCTGTTGCTGGGCGTGGGGCTTACCATTGCGCTGCTGGTTGGCGCGTCCGCCGGCTTTGTCTGGCTGATCAACTGGGCAGCGGGCGACAGCGTATGGCTGCCCGTGCTGGGCGAGGTGCAATGGCTGGACGACTTGTTCAGCTGGGGCGCCGTGTTCTTGCTGCTGTTCCTGTCCGTGTTTTTGATGGTGCCGGTAGCCTCTGCCATTACATCAATGTTTCTGGACGACGTGGCCGATGCTGTAGAGGCTGTGCACTACCCCAATGTCCCGCAGCAGCCACGTACACCTTTTTGGGACAGTATGCGCGATACGGTGAATTTTTTGGGAGTAATCATAGCCGTCAACGTGCTGGCGCTGATCCTTTACGTCGCCTTCGCACCAATAGCGATTTTCATCTTCTGGGCCGTGAACGGGTTCTTGTTGGGACGGGAATACTACACCCTTGCGGCGATGCGCCGTGTCGGGCGTAAGCGCGCCAAAGAACTGCGCCGCAAGCATTTCGTGACGATCTGGGCAGCGGGCACGCTTATGGCGATGCCGTTGTCCATCCCGCTTCTAAACCTCGTGATCCCCATTCTGGGGGCCGCGACGTTTACTCACTTGTTCCAGATGCTGCCGCAGGGGCGCCCCGCCCCACCCAGTTTTCCAGATCGTCCACGCTGATCACGCCCGACAGGATGATCGCCACGAAGCTGCCCCAGATTACAAAGGCGATGCCAGTGGTCCAAAGCGCCTTTTTACCCAGATGGTGATGCTCTGGCGCACCTGCGTGCGTGCCGGGCACGATATCATCCAGGTCACCTTGGGTCTGCACACGGATTGGCAGAATGATCAGGAACAACATAAACCAGACAATGGCATACAGGACGATGGCTGAAACGGGACCCATGACTTAGACCTGCTCCAGCTCGACGAGCGCGCCGTTGAAATCTTTGGGGTGCAGGAAGATCACCGGCTTGCCATGCGCGCCGATCTTCGGCTCTCCGGTGCCCAGCACACGCGCGCCGGTTGACTTCAGATGATCCCGCGCCGCGATGATATCATCCACTTCGTAACAGATGTGGTGGATGCCGCCTGCGGGGTTCTTGTCCAGAAATCCTTGGATCGGAGAATTTTCGCCCAGAGGGTAGAGCAGCTCGATCTTGGTGTTCGGCAGCTCGATAAAGATAACCGTGACGCCGTGGTCAGGCTCGTCCTGCGGCGCGCCGACGTTTGCGCCCAGCGCGTTGCGGTATTGATCCGCCGCCGCCTCAAGATCAGGCACCGCAATGGCCACATGGTTAAGACGTCCGATCATGGCTTTCTCCTCCAGCTTAAATCTCGGGTGTTTATGCGATGCAAAGACGGGGCATGCAATGCGGCGTGTTAACCCTCTCTTAGCGATGGCTGCGTAACCTTGGGACAAGTTTAATGGAATCGGAGAGCACCATGGATACCAACGATCCGTTCGCGGCCAACTACCCGGCACCCACGGCAATGCGCCCGCTTTTAGGGCTGACCGTTCTGGTGGTTGAGGATAGCAGATATGCCTGTGAAGCTATGCGCCTGCTGTGCCTGCGCTCCGGCGCGCGGATCAGGCGGGCCGATTGCATCAGGTCTGCGCGGCGTCATTTGCAGGTATACCGACCATCGGTTGTTGTCGTGGACATGGGCCTGCCAGATGGCAACGGCGCTGATCTAATTGCCGAACTGGCTCAGGCGGATACCGAAAAAAGCGTGGTACTGGCAACCTCAGGGGATGACGGGCTGGAGCAAGAGGCCATGGAAGCAGGTGCTCAAGGCTTCTTGAGCAAACCGATCACCTCACTGGCGGTGTTTCAACAGATGGTGCTTGCTGCCCTTCCCCGTGACCGCCAGCCACCCGGCTTGCGACTGCTTGAGGATGAGCAGGTTTCGCCGGACGAGCTCGCGTATCATGATGATATCAATTACGCAGCCGAGCTTTTGGAAAACCTCGCTGACGACAAAGCGCTGGATTATATTGCACAGTTTCTCAAAGGCGTTGCCCGCTCGGTTGAGGATGGCCGCATGGAACAAGCGGCTATCGCGCTTGAGGGGAAGCGTGCCGCAGGCGGGGCGACAGCATCAGAGGCCGCTCAGATCGCGGGGCTGATCCAACAACGGCTGTCCCAGAAAATTGCGATCTAGCGTTATTTGAGCGCTGGATCTTCCGTGACGCGCACAAGGCGGGTCATATCGCCAAGGCTTTCGCGCTGATGCCCGTTGCTGTCAAAGTTTGCGGGCGACAGCCATGCTGCATAGGCCTCCTTCAACGCCGGCCATTCTTGGTCAATCGCAGCGAACCAAGCGGTGTCGCGGTTGCGCCCCTTGACGACCATCGCCTGCCGGAACACGCCCTCATAGCTTAGGCCAAGCCGCTGGGCGGCACGGCGCGATGCCAGATTTAGCGCGTTGCACTTCCACTCATAGCGTCGATAACCGGCCTCGAATGCCCATGACATCATCAGGTACATTGCCTCGGTTGCCGCAACTGTACGCTGCAACGCGGGGCTATAGCTGATGTGCCCGACCTCGATTGAGCCCGATTCGGGGGCGATGCGCAGATAGCTGGCGACACCTTCCCAATTACCGGTCTGCAGATTTTTGATGGCATAAAAGCAGGGGTCATCTTGACCGGCATGATCGCGCACCCAGCGGTGATATTGGGCCGCTGATGAAAACGGACCATAGGCCATGTAATCCCAAACTCCGTCATGCCCTGCGTAAGCGCGGTACAAAAGCGCCGCGTGCGCATCCGCATTCAAGCGCTCTAGCCGCACAAATTGGCCCTCACGTACATCCCAATCAGGTGTCGGAGGTGGGGTCCAGTCGGGAACGGGCGTCCCTGCAGGGATCAAAGCAGATGTATTCATAACAAAGTGATAAGGCGCATATCGCCCCGCGCCAAGCGTTGATTGCCTTGCCCAACTTTCCGCAAAGGAACCTTTGATCCCGCCGTGCGTTTGAAAACAACATCCCAGAGGAGAACAATCATGCCATCCATCTATGACGCCATCAAAGAAGATCACGACTCCCACCGCGACTTGCTTGATAAAATCGAGCAGACAAGCGGCGACAGCGCCGACCGCCGCGCGGCATGGGATGCGTTTTACGAAGACGTGAAATCACACGCTGCTGCCGAAGAAGAAACATTCTATTCAAAGCTGATCTCAGAAACCTGGGGCCAAGACGCCGCACGCCATTCTGTCCATGAGCACCAGCAACTTGATGATCTCATGGAAGAACTCAATGAGACGGATATGTCCTCGTCGGGGTGGCTCACTCGCTTCAAGACGCTCAAGCATGATTACGAGCATCACATGGATGAAGAAGAATCCGAAGTATTCGAACGCGCCAAGAAGGTGATCGGCAAAGAGCACAACGAAGGTTTCGGGAAAGAGTTCGAGGCCCGCAAAAAGGAAGAGCGCGGCCTGATTGCCAAGAAGAGAGAAGACAGTCTTGAAGACTAGTCAGTAAAGAAAAAGCGCCGCAGTCTCCTGCGGCGCTTTCTGGTTTCAGTCCTGCGGGATCACGCGCAGGCCCAGCTCCATCAGCTGGTCCGGCATCGGATCATTCGGCGCATTCATCATCACATCTTCTGCGCGCTGGTTCATCGGGAACAGGATGACTTCGCGGATGTTGTTTTCTTCCGCCAGCAGCATCACGATCCGGTCGATACCAGCCGCGCAACCGCCGTGGGGAGGCGCGCCATATTGGAAGGCGTTGACCATACCGCCAAAGCGTTTGCGCACTTCTTCCTCACCATAACCGGCAATCTCGAACGCTTTGAACATGATTTCGGGGCGGTGGTTACGGATCGCACCTGACACCAGCTCATACCCGTTACAGGCCAGATCGTATTGATAGCCCAAAACCTGCAACGGATCGCCGTGCAGCGCTTCCATTCCACCTTGTGGCATGGAGAACGGGTTGTGTTCGAAATCGATTTTGCCGGTTGTCTCGTCTTTCTCGTAGATCGGGAAATCCACGATCCAGGCGAAGGCAAAACGCTCTTTGTCGGTCAGACCCAGTTCTTCGCCGATGACGTTGCGCGCGCGGCCTGCCACAGCTTCAAACGCCTTTGGCTTGCCACCAAGGAAGAAGGCTGCGTCGCCCACACCAAGGCCCAGTTGCTGGCGGATCGCCTCTGTACGTTCTGGCCCGATGTTCTTGGCCAACGGACCTGCCGCTTCCATGCCCTCGCCCTGATCACGCCAGAAGATGTAGCCCATGCCGGGCAGCCCTTCTTTTTGCGCGAAGGCGTTCATGCGGTCACAGAACTTGCGGCTGCCGCCTTTGGGTGCCGGAATGGCACGGATTTGGGTGCCTTCCTGCTCAAGCAGTTTGGCGAAGATAGCAAAACCGGAGCCTGCGAAATGCTCGGACACAACCTGCATTTTGATCGGGTTGCGCAGGTCAGGCTTGTCAGAGCCATACCAAAGCGCCGCGTCCTTGTAGGAAATCTGCGGCCATTCCTGATCGACAGGACGGCCACCGCCGAATTCCTCGAAGATACCAGTCAGAACCGGCTGGATTGTGTCGAACACGTCCTGCTGCTCGACAAAGGACATCTCAAGGTCGAGCTGGTAGAAGTCCGTGGGCGAGCGGTCTGCGCGCGGGTCTTCGTCACGGAAGCACGGCGCAATCTGGAAATACTTGTCAAAGCCGGACACCATGAGCAGCTGTTTGAACTGCTGCGGCGCCTGCGGCAGAGCGTAGAATTTGCCCGGGTGCAGGCGCGATGGCACCAGAAAGTCACGCGCGCCTTCAGGGCTGGAGGCTGTGATGATCGGCGTCTGGAATTCTTTGAACTCTTGGTCCCACATCCGTTTACGGATCGAGCTGACAACGTCAGAACGCAGGATCATGTTGCGTTGCATCTTCTCGCGGCGCAGGTCGAGGTAGCGATAGCGCAGGCGCGTTTCTTCGGGGTATTCCTGTTCGCCAAACACCTGCAAAGGCAGATCGCCATGCACTTGGCCCAGCACTTCGATCTCGCGGACAAAGACTTCGATCTCGCCTGTGGGGATGTTCGCATTAACCAGTTCTGGCGCGCGCGCTTTGACTTCGCCGTCAATGCGGATGCACCATTCCGAACGGACCTTTTCGACATCTGCAAAAGCAGCAGAGTCTGGGTCGCAGATCAGCTGCGTGATGCCATAATGGTCGCGCAGGTCGATGAACAAAATGCCGCCGTGATCGCGCACGCGGTGAACCCACCCTGACAGGCGGACATTGCTGCCCACATCCTTGGCGTTCAATTCAGCGCAGGTCTGGCTTCGATAAGCGTGCATGACGGTTCCTCTTGTGGCGGTGAATGCTCTGTGACCACTGCCACAAGCATAGAAATATATCGCGCGCAGCTACACCGCGCGCAGGCTACGAAGTCAAGGGGACAGGCTGACAATTGCAGCCCAACAGGCGAAACTAGCCATCCCAACCGCACAAACGGCGGCAATATGTCAGACCTGCCTAATCGCCCAATCAGCCATCTCGGGCAGCAACGTATTCATCACGCGCTGAAAGACGTCCACAATCTGCGTCGGCGTGTCACCTGATACAGCAGCGGCCTGCGTGAACCGGCGCGACGCTACGATGCGCTGGTCGGCGTCATTAACAACGGTAAGGTTGATATCCACGCGCGCCTCCAAGCTGGCATCGGCCAGCTGGTTCACTTCGAACGCGTCGATGCGCGTCAGCAGCGCCTTGTCAGGAATGGGGCCGGCATCACTGCGCCCGACATAGGCAATGCGGCCCGTCTCGGAAATGCTACGGATCAGCAGCGACTGCACCACCGCGGGCACTTCGTCGCTCCAGCGGGCGTCGGGCAAATAGGTAATTGAGGCCGGCGCAGGCTTGATCATGATCCGGTCGCTGGTCAGCGCGGCCGAGGCCTGCGGTTGAGCGACCAGAAGCGTACGGGCACTGCGCGCGCCCCTCTTTGATCCAGATACAGGAAGCAGATCATACGTATCCAGCGGCGTGGCGGCCGCGTTGAGAGAAGACAGTGTGCTGCACCCGCCAAGGGCACACATACTGCCGAGCAACATCACTCTGCGGTTTGGATAATTCATATCTCTATCTCCTGTATTCGGGTACGCGACCATCAAGGATAAACCCTGCCGGGTCACGGTCGATCTTGCGCGTGATATCGGAAAGCGACTTTAAGAGGGTGCGGGCATCTGCGGCAAGGCGGGTGAGTTCCGGCAGGCCGCGTGTGGCAAAATCACCGACCGCAGGTGAGGACTGTGCGACTGCGCCCTGAACCTGACGGACCACGGCATCGCTACGGGCAATCAGTGCGCGCAACTCTGTAGTGATCGCAGGCATGTCACGGGTCACTTCTGTAACGGCCTGACTAATCTGGTCAGACGCTTTGCGGATATCCGTCATCATCGGTCCAAAGTCGGTATCCAGCACAACCGTCGCCGCGTCAAAACTGGTCTGCGCCGAACCAAGCGTGCCTTGCGCAGTCGTCAGCGTGGTATCCAGAATCGCCAGACTGCTTTGCGCCCTGCCGAACAGCGCATTGGCAGAAGCGATGGCTTCCTGCGCCGCCTCTGCCATTGGATCAAGTTGGCCGGTTGCGCTGGTGAGGTTTGCCGCAACGTCCTCGACCGCCTTGTTGGCGCGCGCGACGCCCGTGCGGATGTCTGTCATGATGACGGGGACATCATTCAGCACAACAGTTTCAATCGCGGTAATCGCACGCTTGGCATCATCAAGGACAAGCCGCGCCTCAGCGACCATCGCGGTGCCGTCGCCCTCAACAAGCTGGTCAAAACCATCTGACGCTTCTGTCACAGCCACAAACGCTGTGCTTGCTTCGGTCAGCGTTTGCTCCAACTCTGTCAGGCGCGCATTAAGCAGCGTCGCCGTCTGTGAAAAACCGTCGAGCGTTGCGCCGGAGCGCGCTTGCAGGTCTGCAATGGCCGAATTGGTCAAGGTCGCCGCATCCGAGAGTTGCGCAAGGATGCGCGGCACGTCTTCGCTCAAAAGTTGACGCGCCTGATCAAAAGTCCCCTCGGCACTGGCAATGGCACTGACAGAACCGGCAAGCGCCTTGTCCGCCGTCTCGAACGCGCCGGATGCGGTGGCCAACGTGCTATCTGCCTGCTCCAGCGTGGTGGAGACAGACGCACCGATCGCATCAAGCCGGTCAGTAAACAGGGTGATCTGGGTCGTAGCGTCACGAACGGTGCCAGTAATATCCGAGAAATCGTTGATCGCCTGATCCAGCCGCCCCGAGGACGCGTCCAGATTGCGCAGAATGTTGGTCACATATTCCTGATTTTCAGGCCCTGCCAGCTGCTGGAACTGCTCCATCAGCTTCGTCGCCTCGATCAGCAAATCAGGCGCTTCCTGCACCAAAGTCTGAACTGTTGAGCGCTTTGACTTGATGATCATCCATCCGTCCGCGTTTGCGACCAGCGGTGCCGCCTGCGGCGTCCCACCCGAAAGCGAGATATAGGCGACACCGGTCACCCCTTGGGACTGCAACTGCGCCACCGTATCCGAGCGCACGGGGATGTCCGCTTCGATCTCGATGGAGGTGAACACCTTGGAGGGGTCGTTGTCATCGATGCTTAAGCCTATCACACGGCCCACAGAGATGCCGTTGAACAAAACATCGCCGGACGCATCAAGGCCCGAGACATCCTCAAACAGGATGCCGTAGTTCTGGTATTGCTTGTTCACCTGCACACTGGCCAGCCAGACGAAAAAGCCCAGCGTGCCCAAAATGGCCAAAAGCGTGAACACGCCAATCAGAATATAATTCGCACGGGTTTCCATCAGGCAACCCCTTCCTTTTTGGACGACGAAGAAAGCGCGGCACGGGCGCGTGGGCCGTGAAAATATTCATGCACCCAAGGGTGATCAACACGCAGCATTTCGTCCATGGTGCCCACCGCCAAAACCTTTTTATCCGCCAGCACCGCAACCCTGTCACATATGGCGTGCAGGCTGTCCAGATCATGGGTCACCAGAAACACGGTCAGCCCCAGAGCGGCCTGCAACTGTTTGATCAGAATATCGAAGGCCGCAGCGCCAATCGGGTCAAGCCCTGCTGTCGGCTCGTCGAGGAACACGATCTCGGGGTCCATCGCGATGGCGCGGGCAAAGCCGGCGCGTTTGCGCATGCCGCCCGACAGCTCCGAGGGGTATTTCATCATCGCATTCTCCGGCAAGCCGACCATGCGGACTTTGATCCCAGCAAGAGTTTCGCGAATGCTGTCTGACAGGTCGAGCTGTTCGCGCATGGGCGCTTCGACGTTCTGCCGCACTGTGAGCGAGGAGAACAGCGCGCCGTCCTGAAACATCACGCCCCAGCGGCGGCGCAGCGCGCGATACTGCACCTCAGACGTTGAGCGCACGCTTTCTCCGAAAACCTCGATCTGGCCCTCGTTCGGTTCAAGCAGCCCGACGATGGCACGCAACAGAACCGATTTTCCTGTACCGGAGCCACCAACCACGCCGATAATCTCACCGCGCCGCACATCCAGGTCCAGACCGTCATGCACCGTATGTGTACCAAAGCGCGTCACCAGATTGCGCACGCGAATGATCGGATCTTGCTCTGTCATCGTCACACCCCAACCACGGCAAAAAAGATCGAAAACAGCGCGTCCATCACGATGACCATGAAAATGGACAAAACGACCGAGGCAGAGGTCAGACGCCCCAGCGACTCTGCGTTGCCGCCGACCTTCATACCTTCATAGCATCCGATGATGCCAATGATCAGAGCAAAGAACGGGGCCTTGATCATGCCGACCCCAAAGTGCCAGACATCCGTATTGCTGACCAACCGCGTCTGGAACACCGCCGGAGAAACGCCCAGTTCGATCCACGACATCAGCGCGCCGCCAATCAACCCGGAAATATCGGCAATAAACCCCAACGCAGGCAGCATCAGCATCAGCGCCAGTACGCGAGGGACCACAAGGATCGTCACCGGATCAAGGCCAAGTGTGCGCATGGCGTCGATCTCTTCGCGCATTTTCATCGACCCGATAGCGGCAGTGAAAGCAGAGCCGGATCGGCCCGCCACGATGATAGACGTAAGCAGGATGCCAAGCTCTCGCAGGATCGAAATAGCGATCAGATCGACCACAAACACTTCTGCCCCGAACTGGCGCAGCTGGGCAGAACCCTGAAACGCCAGAACCACGCCGATCAGAAAGGCCATCAGCGCCACGATGGGCACCGCGTTTATGCCAATCTCTTGGCAGTGATGCACGACAGACGTCAGGCGCAAGCGACTTGGATGGCGGATGATGACGCCCAAAGTCGCGATCACCTGCCCCAGAAACGAGACCAGCTCTGCCGTCATGCGCAGGCCGCCCACCACTTTGCGGCCGTACGCCTCAAGATGATCGCTGAGACTGCCCGGCTTGGCGGCTTCGGAATCGTCAGGTGGCATGTTTTGCCGCACAGTATCTATCAGCTGCGCCTGCGCATCACTTGCTCCGGTGATTGTCACCTCGCAACCAAGGGCCGCAGCGGCCTTTTGCCGGTCCACCAGAAACCACGCCCCTGCCGTGTCCATCTGGCTCAGCGCGCTGACATCAATGCCCTTCAAATCCCCCGCGTCCGGCGGCGGATTTCGGGCGCTCAACTGCTCCACCGTGTCAATCAACAAGCGGCCCGACAGCACCATGATGCCATCGTCCCATGTGACGCTGCCCAGCTTATCTGTCATAGATTTGGGCGCGCTCATGCCGCACTGCCATAGAGAATTCGCATCGAAAGCTCCGTGAAAGACCTTGTCGCGCCTCTTGCCGAATGCGGGGCGTGGGGCTGGATGGGTCGTGTGATGTTCGTGCGCTTGATAATATCAACTGGACGCACACGCAGTGTAGTCTCAAGATTTCGCATGAACCTTGATAAAGATCAAACAACTACCACCCACCCTATGCTAATCTTCAGGATAACTATAGGCTAACAAAATATGGCGAACATTCGCTCGGCCAGACAACGGAGAACATCAATCACATGCATGCCCGCTCAATCCTTACCGGTGGCCTTTGCGCCATCTTGTTGTCCGCCTGCACGCAGGCATCTATCGACACAAAGCACGGGGCCAAACGCGGACAGGTGATCTTCGCGAAAGAGTGTTCCCAATGTCATGGCACAAGCGGCGAAGGCGCGGGCGCGCAATCTCTGGGGCTTGGCGTTCCACCGCCGGATCTGACCGGGTTGAGCGCGCGTAACGACGGCGCGTTCCCGCGCGAATTTGTCCGCCGCTTTGTGATGGGCCTGCTCGAAAAAGATGACCCTGACGCCGCAATGCCCGAGTTTGCGCAGGTCGGCCTTAGACACGTTTATCCAAATGGCGGCGCGGACGGAGAGGTTCTTGAGGCTGACTTCAGCGACCTCTTGGATTACCTCGAGTCTATCCAGAAATAAGGAACTGGCGCGGTCAATCAGGCCGCGCTCAGCTGCGCCGGTTTCGGGTTGGGAAGTTGAAAATTTCAACAAGAAACGCGGTGAAAAGGCCAAAAGTAAGCAACCCGTGGGCGGCTGTTAAACCCGCAAGCAGCCGCCAATCGGTGCCCAGCACAATATCGCCATACCCCACCGTCGTGAACGTGGCGATCGCGAAATAGATCGCAGGCTCAAGACTGTTAAAAAGCCCTAGCGCCATATACAAAAGCGCCCAGCCCCAGACCGAACAGGTTAGCGCGAAAAGTATCCACATCGCCGCAATACCCAGATCATAGGCAAGCGGCATACGGGCATAGCCAAAGGCATGTGTTTCATCCAGCCACCGCAACATCCGTGCGGCTACGGCAAATATCGCGATGGAGACAGCAAGCAAAACAACCATCATTAACGACCCGATGAACAAAGCATGTAGCATTGATAACGTCCTTCAATTTGCTCTGATCCGAGCGGCTCACAGCCTCAAACCGGGGGTGTCTTCCCATCCGCTGTATCAGCCATGCGACCGCGTTACATCCAGAAATCGACGCATTCATCACCGCTGATGAGTGGAAACAATTGGCAAAATCTTGCGACCATACCTCAAGTTGCGCCACAACGCCGCCAAACTTCACCTGACAGCAGGGGTTGTCGGACAGCAACAAAGGCCTGAAAAGTCCAAACAAATCACAAACTCCCCGTAACAGCGGCAATTTCATAGGTGCATTGCATCCAAAAGAGAGAAGTCCCAGTGGGTCAGTGTTCCTCTATTGGTGAGCGCGTTCGTTGCCAATTATCAACGTTCCGTGCATCTCTGGACCGTTTGCGCTGTCTGAAACCTTCCGGTTTGACGACCTGTCTGGCGCTGTCGGTCAACGTGTTGTCCATCCAGTGACGCGGCAGGGCAGGACAGCTTCTGGCTCGGCCAGATCGGCACGCCTGGGGACATGCAATTCTAACTTCTTGTCGGGGATATCACCTATTCCATCACAGACGATGATGTCATTGTTGAGGGCGAAACCGCCAGCTGGACGATTGCAGTATGGTCAACGGGCACGATGACGCTGGCAAAAGACGGTGCGCTATTTGCAGAGCGCCAAGGCGCTGTGCCTCAAGACGACCTCGAAGAAAGTCACTTCATTTTCTAGGCTAGCTGATGACTATCGACGCGACTGACACCTGTCGGGGGACGTGTTGATATGGGTCGGAAAAACGGCCATGCTCCCCGAATACCAACGGGATGATCCGATGACAGCCGATTTGAAAGATACGTCCATAGCGATCCTGGGCGCGGGCCTGATTGGTGCGTGTTGGGCAGCGCTGTTTGTACACCACGGGGCAGATGTGCGCGTTTGGGATCCGGAGAAAGAGGCGCTTGATAAACTCGCGGTACGGATGGCAGGGCCCTTGGCGCAGTTGCACGAACTTGAGCCGCAGCCTGTGCGCAGCGGTACAGTCTCTTGTCACCATACACTCGACGAAGTGATAGCCGGTGCCGTTCTGGTTCAGGAAAACGCGCCAGAGAACCTTGGGCTCAAGCATGCCTTATACGCCCGCATTGAGCCACTGTTGGCGCCGAACGCAATCCTTGCCTCCTCTACGTCCGCACTAACGTGGTCCGAACTTGCCCCCGGATTGTCCAATCCTGATTGCCTCATCACCGCACACCCCTTTAATCCGCCTCATCTTGTACCACTGGTCGAGACCTTTGGCATTGATGCAGAGCGGCTGGATCGCGCAGAGGCGATATATCGCGCTGCGGGTCGCGCGCCGGTGCGGATGAATAAGGATGCAACCGGTCATATCGCAAACCGCCTGTCATCCGCGCTTTGGCGTGAGGCTGTCCATATGGTGGCCGAGGGGATTGCGGACGTTGCAGCCATTGACGCGGCACTGGTTAATGGTCCCGGGCTGCGGTGGTCGGTGGTCGGGGCGCATATGGCCTATCATTTGGGCGGTGGTGAAGGTGGGATGGCCGGTTATCTGGCGCATCTCGGCCCCAGTCAGGAACGCCGCTGGGCATCGCTCGGGGCGCCTTTGCTGACGCCAGAGGTATGCAGTGCCCTCATCGATGGTGTGGCGAAAGAGGCCGCAGGGCGTGATATTGGCACCTTGGAGCAGCAGCGGGATATTGCGCTGATGGCCCTGCTGAAAGCCCGCCGGTAAACTTCCACCAGCAACGCGCTGGCCTCGCCGCCCATCTTTCCCTACCTTACCTAACGGGAACAGCGCTGGACGGCGTCGAATTAATGAGGTTCACTCATTTTAACGGACAAGGATCACTCATGCCGCTTCTGGATGTGAAATCACTAACGATCGGTTTCGGAAAAGCCGCGCCTGTTGTGGACGGCGTCAACTTTTCCATCGACTCTGGTGAGACACTGGCGCTGGTCGGCGAAAGCGGGTCGGGCAAGACGCTGACCTGTCGTGCAGTGTTGCGCATTCTGCCTGCAGGTGCCCAGTTGCGCGGCGGCAGTATCCGGTATGAACATGATCAGACCAGCTGTGACCTTGTTACTGTGTCACAGCGAGAAATGCGCAGCCTGCGCGGTGATCGCATCTCGATGATTTTTCAGGAGCCCATGCGCTCCCTCTCGCCACTACACAAGCTGGGCAATCAAGTGGCCGAAGTGTTGCACTTGCACCAGCGCATCAGCAAGGCCGAAGCGAAAAAGCAGGTACTTGCGCAGTTTGATCGGGTCGGCTTCCCTGATCCTGAACGGGCATGGAGCAGCTATCCTTTCGAGATGTCGGGCGGGATGCGGCAGCGGGCGATGATCGCCATGGCCATGATTTCCAAGCCTGATCTGCTGATCGCGGATGAACCGACGACAGCCTTGGATGTGACAACGCAGGCGCAGGTACTGGGGTTGATCAAAGACCTCCAGGCAGAGACAGGCATGGCCGTGATCCTTGTGACCCACGATTTGGGCGTTGTCGCCAATATGGCCGACAAGGTTGTGGTCATGAACAAGGGCCGCGTGATGGAAGCAGGCACCGCCGAGCAAGTGCTAGGCTCGCCCGCGCACGGCTATACCAAAAAGCTGTTTGCCGCCGCGCCGGTTATCCCGGATGTGGCCGCGCCCAAGCACGTCGCGCCGCAAAGTGATCTTATTCTGGATATTCGCGGCGTCACTAAAACCTTTACCCTTCGCACCGGCGGCTGGCGTGCACCCCGTGTTATCACCGCCTGCCGTGATGTGGATTTGCAACTGCCTCGCGGCAAGACCTTGGCAGTGGTGGGCGAAAGCGGCTCTGGCAAAACCACCTGCGCGCAGGTCGCGTTGGGCGCCATCCGGCCCGACCCCGGCGGGGAAGTGTTGTTTTCAGCGCGCAAGGGCGAGGCGCCGATCAATGTTCACGACATGACTGCCGCCCAGCGCTGCAGCTTTCAGCGCGATGCGCAAATGGTGTTTCAGGACCCCTATTCATCGCTGTCACCGCGCATGCGTGTGCAGGATGCTTTAACCGAACCCGCCGAGATTCACGGCATCGGCACTCCGGCAGAGCGACGCGAAAAGGCAGCCGGGATGATCCGCTTGGTCGGTCTGAGCCCCGATATGTTGCCCCGTTTCCCGCACGCGTTTTCAGGTGGCCAGCGCCAGCGCCTGTCCATTGCGCGTGCGCTCACTCTCGATCCGCAGCTGCTTGTTTGTGACGAGCCGACGTCGGCGTTGGACGTTTCGGTACAGGATCAAATTCTTGGCTTGCTTGAAGATATCCGCGATCGTGTCGGTCTCAGCTATCTGTTTATCAGTCACGATCTGGCCGTGGTGGCGCGGATTGCGGATGAGGTGGCGGTCATGCGCGCTGGTGTGATCGTCGAGCAAGCCTCACCCGACACGCTGTTTTACAACCCGCAACATCCCTATACAAAAGCCTTGATTGCCGCACAGCCAGAGCCTGACATTACCCGTCCTATCGACCTTGATCTGGTGGCAAAAGGCGCTGGTAGCCCCGAAGGTTGGCCGGAAATGTTCCGCTTTGAGGGGCAAGACGCGCCGATATTGCGAGAGTTGGAACCCGGACATAAGGTGCGCTGTCATGCGTAAATTAATCTCATGGAGTGCAGCGTTGCTGCTGCTGGTGGACCCTGCCCTAGCACAGCCAGTATCTGTGCAAGAAAGCAGTTTCTGGGCAAGCGAAGTTCAAAACGGCGATATGCCCCCCGCAGCAATGCGCATCCCGACAGAACCACTGGTGGTAGATCTGGAGGCCAAGGGCCGAACCATCGGCAAGCAGGGCGGAACGCTGCGCACGCTTGTTTCGCGCAGCAAGGACATCCGCCAAATGGTGGTCTACGGCTATGCGCGGCTTGTCGGATATACGTCGGATTACGCGCTCCAGCCCGACATTCTGCGCGCAATTGATATTGTGGACGATCGCCGATTTACGATGCACTTGCGCCCCGGTCACCGCTGGTCTGATGGCGCGCCCTTCACCTCTGCCGATTTTGCCTATTGGTGGAACAACGTTGCCAACAACGCCAAAATTTCACCCTCCGGTCTGCCCGACTGGATGACGGTTGATGGCAAAGTTGGTTCAGTAAGTTTCCCCGATGCCCACACAGTCATATTTGAATGGGAAACGCCGAACCCTAACTTTTTGCCGTTGCTGGCACAGGCTAGCCCGCCGTTCATTTACCGTCCCGCGCATTACCTCAAACAATTCCATGTCGATTTTGCGGATCCCGAGTTCCTAAAGCAGCAGATCAAAGATGCCCGCGTAAAAAGCTGGGCCGCGCTTCATAACAGGCGCGATAACATGTACAAATTCGACAATCCCGACCAACCCACCCTGCAACCGTGGATGAATGCCTCTGGTGATGCATCCTCGCGCAACATCTTTGTACGCAATCCCTACTTCCACCGCATCGACACTGTTGGCACGCAGCTGCCCTATATTGACGTAGTTGAGATGACAGTTGTGGGTAGTGGCCTGATCGCAGCCAAGGCCAACGCCGGCCAAGTGGACCTGCAGGCCCGCGGCCTTGGCTTTCGCGATGTTGCCATCCTTAAAAAAGGGCAAGTCGACGGCGGAAAGTATCGCACGCTGCTGTGGCCCAGTGGCACAGCAAGCCAGATCGCCATCTATCCAAACCTCAATTTCGCCGATCCGGTCTGGCGCGAGGTTATGCGCGATGTCCGTTTTCGCCGCGCACTGAGCCTTGGCATTGACCGGCGCATGATCAATCGCGCCCTTTATTTCGGTCTCGCGGATGAAGGGGGCATGACCGCCCTTTCCCGCAGCCCGCTACATGATCCGGCCAATCTGTCAGCTTGGGCGCAGCTGGACATCGACTATGCCAATGTGCTGCTGGACCAGATGGGCCTGACCGAACGTGCGCCCAATGGTCTGCGCCTGTTGCCTGATGGCCGCCCGATGGAATTCGTGATCGAAACAGCAGGCGAGCGGCAGGAAGAAGAAAATGCGCTGACCATCATCACCGATACGTGGCGCGAGCTTGGCATTCGCCTAATCATGCGCCCACTGGATCGCGACATCCTGCGCAACCGTATTTACGCGGGCACAGGCATGGCCGCCGTCTGGTATGGCTGGGACAACGGCCTGCCCCGCGCCGAGACCTCGCCCAAATACCTTGCCCCCACCCAGCAGGAGTTCTTTTCTTGGCCGATGTGGGGCCAGCACTATCAGACCAGAGGGAAAACTGGCGAAGAGCCTGACATGGAAGCGCCCAAGCGTTTGTTACAGCTGGAAGATGACTGGGCACATACCAACGTCGCCGATGAACGCGCCGCAATCTGGGCCGAAATGCTGGACATTCACGCGCAACAGCAATTCGCCATCGGCATTCTGTCAGGCGCGCCCCAACCCGTTGTCGTTTCCGACCAGTTGCGCAACGTGCCGGAAGTGGGCATTTGGGCCTATGATCCGGGTGCGCATTTCGGCATTCACCGGATTGACGAGTTTTATTTCGAAGACGCATTCATGCAGGTCAGCCAATGAGAATACTGCTCTATGCCATTCGCCGCTTTGGGACGATGCTGCTGACGCTTTGGGTCGTGTCGATCCTTGTGTTTGTCATCATCAATTTGCCGCCCGGCGATTTTCTGAGCAACCAGATCGCAGAGCTGCGCGCGACCGGGCAGGCAGAAGGCGTGGCCAAGGCCGAGTTTCTACGCACCGAATACGCGCTCGACCGACCTTTGTGGGAGCAGTACATGATCTGGGTCGGTTTCATGCCCGGGCCGCAAGGTTTTTCAGGCCTAATCCACGGCAACTTCGGCTGGTCGTTCGAATTTGACCGCCCCGTGGCCGAGATTGTTGGCGATGCGCTTTGGCTGACGGTGCTGGTCAACCTTGCAGCCGTGTTGTTTGTCTACGTGGTTGCCTTGCCGCTGGGCGTTCTCGCCGCTGCAAAATCGGAAACATGGGTGGACTACACGGCCGGATTTGTTGGCTACCTTGGCCTTGCCACGCCAAACTTCCTGCTCGCGCTGATCCTGTTCTACTACGGTCACAAGCACTTTGATCTACCTATCGGGGGTCTAATGGCGCCCGAGTTCGAAGGCGAGCCGATGACGTGGGAAAAGGTTAAATCCGTTCTCGTCCACCTGATCGTTCCGACCTTTGTGATTGGTACATCCGGTGCGGCAGCCATGATGCAACGCCTGCGCGCGAACATGCTCGATGAACTCAGCAAGCCCTATGTCGAAACCGCCATTGCCAAAGGTATGAAGCCTGCTGCGATGCTGCGTAAATATCCGCTGCGGATGGCCTTCAATCCCTTCGTGGCCGACATCGGCAACCTGCTGCCTGCCATGGTATCGGGATCGGTGCTGGTATCGGTGGTGCTAGGCCTACAGACTATCGGGCCATACCTGCTGACTGCGCTTAAATCCCAAGACCAGTTTCTGGCGGCTTTCGTGCTGATGTTCGTGGCCCTGCTCACGCTTATCGGCACTATGATATCGGATGTGCTGCTGATGCTGCTGGATCCCCGAATTCGAATGGGGGCGCGCGACAGATGAGCATCCAACCTGATAACCGTTTTGTCGACACGGCCCCATGGTCAGACGAAGCAGACCTTTCAGCGCCCGAGCGCGCGGATTTTGACGCCCCCAGCTATGTGTTGGTTTGGCGCAAGTTTCGCCGCCATAAGCTTGGCCTGATATCGGGTCTATTTCTACTGTTCTGCTATCTTATCCTGCCGGTGGCCGGTTTCGTTGCGCCTTACACAGCCAATGAACGCAGCGCGGATCATCTTTATCATCCACCCCAAGAAATCAATCTGTGGCACGAAGGCGAATTCATCGGCCCTTATGTGTATCCCACGTTGGCTGTTGCGGATCTTGAAAACTACCGCTGGCGCTACTCAGTAGATACGGCCAATCCGATGCCGCTACGCTTTCTCTGCGAGGGCGCGGATTACAGGATCGCAGGCCTCATCCCATCGGACACCCATCTGTTCTGCGCGCCCGAGGGCGCAACCGTATTCCTGTGGGGCTCTGACCGTTTGGGCCGCGATGTCTTCAGCCGCATTCTTTACGGCGCGCAACTCTCTCTTACCGTGGGTCTCATCGGGATCACTGTCAGCTTCACGCTCGGCATCTTCTTTGGTGCCATCGCTGGCTATATCGGCGGCAAAACCGACTGGCTTATCAACCGCGTGATCGAAATCCTTCGCTCCCTACCGGAGCTGCCGCTCTGGCTCGCGCTGTCCGCAGCGGTGCCATCCAGCTGGGGTCCGGTGTCAGTGTTCTTCATTATCTCGATCATCCTTGGCATTCTGGACTGGCCCGGTCTTGCCCGTGCGGTCCGCGCCAAGTTCCTGAGCCTTCGTGAAGAAGAATACGTCCGTGCCGCCGAGATGATGGGCGCAAAACCCGCACGCGTGATCCGCCGCCACTTGTTGCCCAATTTTATGAGCCATCTGATCGCCAGTGCGACGCTTTCCATTCCTGCGATGATCTTGGGCGAAACGGCTCTTAGCTTTCTCGGCCTCGGCCTGCGCGCCCCTGCTGTCTCTTGGGGGGTCATGCTCAACGATGCTCAAAACCTTGCCAGCATCGAGATTTACCCATGGACCGCCATCCCGATGCTGCCGATCATCGTGGTTGTATTGGCGTTCAACTTCCTTGGTGATGGCCTGCGCGCCTCGCTTGACCCCTACCGCACATAACAAAGGGCGCTGCATTTCTGCAGCGCCCTTTTCATTTTCTCTCATAAGCGCGAGGCGCTGATCAGCCTTCTGCGTACCAGCCGCCGAGCTTCACTTCGGTTTCCGAGCCAATCATTTTGGCGAACTCGGCCGGATCCTGTGTGCCATTGTCACGGCCGCGGTAGTGGTATGGGTACACATATGTCGGTTTGAAATCCGCAACAGCCGAGGCAGCCGCATTTGCGTCCATCGTGAACGGCAGGTTCATACAGACAAACGCCAGATCAATATTTTCCAGCGCGCGCATCTCTGGCGTATCCTCGGTATCGCCCGAGACGTACATACGGAAACCTTCAAAGTTCAGCACATAGCCGTTGTCGCGCCCTTGTGGATGGAAATTCTTGCGTTCTTCTGTGGTGTTATAGGCAGGGATCGCATCGATGCTAAGTTCTTTGAACAGAGCAGCGCCGCCATTCTCAACGGCGCTAGCCTGAGCTTTCATCGCCTCGGGGAGCATCGCAAAGACAGCAGGGTTGGCAATAATTTGGGTGCCTTCGCCGACGATCGCGTCCAGCGTTTCCTGATTGTAGTGGTCGCCATGTTCATGGGTGATCAATACCAGATCGGGCGCATCGAAATCCGCATACTTGTCTGCGCCACCGACCGGATCCACGTAAATCACGCCCGCAGGCGTCTGGGCCACAAAGGACGCGTGTGACACTGGGGTGATGGTGATCGGCCCGGCTGGCGTCTCGAACGTGTCACCGCCATGCGCTGCTGCATAGGCTGCGTAGGGAAGGATTGTCACAGCACCGGCGGCGGCTGTTGTCTTTAGAAACTGGCGGCGTGAAGAGATGGCAAAATTTGACATGATGGCTCCTGTGGAAATGTCATTGCGACTTACAAGTAGAATGACCCGCCCAAGTATCAAGGATCAGCGGTCATCCCCAGTGTTCGCCCCCTCTGCCTCTTCGGTCAATTCCTCAATTGAAGCATGGGCAGCAGCGGCGACTTCTTGCTTTTGCTCTTCTGTCAGGTCTTCCACTTTGCCATCAGCCAGACGGACCGTCACTTCGCGGTGGGCAAACTTAATCCCTTCACGCTCAAACAGGGCGCGGATGTCTTCGTAAACACGTTTGCGCACCAGCCATTGATCGCCCGGCTTGGTCATGAATTTGACCCGGATGATCATTGCGCTGTCTTGCATTTCGATCACGCCCTGCGATTTCAGGGGCTGGATAAAGTTCTGCCCGATCACTGGATCATCCAGCAAAGCAATGCCCAGCTTTTTGATCAGCTTACGCACCTTCTCTACGTCAGTGTCATAGGTCACGCGCAGAGGCAGCTTCATGATCACCCAATCACGGCTGTAGTTGGTCATGACCTGCAATTCACCAAACGGAATGGTGTGCAGCGCGCCCAAGTGATGGCGCAGCTGGAAAGACCGGACCGAGATCTTCTCAACCGTGCCTTTGACACCGCCCACATCCAGATACTCGCCTTTGCGGAACGCATCATCGAACAGGAAGAACGCTCCGGCAAAGATATCCCGCACAAGCGCCTGAGAGCCAAAGCCGACCGCGACCCCCACGATGCCAGCACCGGCAAACAGCGGGCCCACATTGATGCCGACTTCCATCAGCACAATCAGGATGATTGTCACAACCACAACGATCAGCGTGAAGTTGCGGAACAGCGGCAGCAGCGTCGCCAGACGGGTTGCAGATGAGGCCGCGCTGCCTTCGTCGCCCAACTCTGCCTCGGCTTCGTCATCATCGGTTTCTTCGGCGATCTTGGTGTCAATCCAGATGCGGAAGCCATGGTAGACCACGTAGCCGATAAAGATGATGATGATGATATCCAGCAAACGGTCGAGCGCGGATTCCACCATGCGCGCGCCATCATTGTCCCAGATATAGAAAAACGCATAAGCGCCGGCGACAAAAGCCAGAATGCCAGCTACCCGCCGTGCCAGCGCTTCGAAACTGTTGAGCACGTGCACCGGCTGCCCGTGGTTCGCTGACAGCATGTCATGCTCGGCTTGGGTCAATTCCGCTTGCGTCGGAGCCCCCATGACGTGCGCGGGCTCAATCCGTGCCGCGAGCGGGCCTGCGGCGCTGTCGGCTTCCAGGCCCGTTTCAAAAGGCGCATCGGGATCGGGGCCTTCTTCACGCAACTCGCGGCGGGCGTGGGCTTCTGCTTCTAGGCGCGCCTGCTCGGATGCTTCGAACTCGGCCTGTTTTTCACGCATCAACCGAACGACCCGCGCACGGGCAAAGCCGCGCTCGATCACATAGTTAACCGCGCCGTATACCACGATGATCGAAATCAGAATGCCATACGCCCCCGCGATCAACGGGATCGAGCTGGGCTTTTCGAGGACAAGGTCGATGGTCAATTCGAACCAGGCAAAGAACACATAGATGATGACAATCGGGGCCCAGGCACGGCTTAGGATACGGATCAACATGCCGACCTCAGACACGTCCTTGCCTTGCCGCAGCGCATTGGAAATGGCGCGGCGGTTTACCAGCACCAGCAGCACATTCAGCAAAACAACTGCTGCCGACAGCATGGCTGCAACAAGTGCATAGACGTCGTAGTTCAGCCCTAGTTCTCCGATCCAGATGCCAAACAGGATGGCACAGATGTCAAAGCTGCCCAGCATCCACATCCAGCGGTGCAGGCGCGTTGCGTCACGGTCGGAAAAGGCAGGGATGCGGTATTGCGCCAAGAACGGTGAAAGGATCATGCGCCAAAGGCCTGCGGTCACGCGACAGCAGAAATAGGCAATGTTGATAAGAGTGACCGTGAACTGAACCGCGCTATCCACCAGCGGCGGAAAGAAAATCACCCCGATCACATAAGCGACCCCCATGGAAACAAGGATGCCGATGACCCCCATGAAAAAGCGGAACACCAGAAACGGCATCTTTTCGGCATAGCCCGTCGGGTTTTCCAGCACACGGCTGACAACAAAGCGCTTTGCAATCCGCTTGCCGAATACCTCGCGTTCGACCACGACACCGACCCCGAAAAGCAGCAGGCTCATCCCCAAGATTTTAACGAAGAGCATGATCGTGCCGTCCGGTGATGCCGCACGTAGAATGTAGAGCACTTCATTCACCGCAACCGGCATCTGGCTAAGCCGGTCGATCAGAGCGTCCCGAAACAGGTCGGCGTTCTCTTGCGCTTTCATCAATCCAGACATCTCGGCCGCTGCCGGTATCTCTTCTACCGGAACGATGGGTGGTTCGGTTTGGGTGATGACGGTGCCGTTGCTATCGATCACGATGATGCCCACACCATCACGGGCTGCGTTGCGCAATGTGTCGGCCAGTGTTTCGTCCGCAGCGCCCGTACTGTCAGAGGGACTGGTATTCAGCAACGATCCCAGACTTTGAGCCCGAACTTCTGACGCAGGAGCGAGCGCGGCAAACATCAGCGCCAAGACGGCCACAAGCAGGCGATACATCATAGTTTTTTGTCCCTTACGACGGCGCGCAGTTGCTATGCGCTCACTTTGTTGTGACGCTACGGCTTCGGGCCATGCATTGCAATTGTCAGGAGAGTGCACAGGTAGTCACATAGCAGGGGCGGGAAACCGATCCTCATGATGTTTTACAAGCGTTAGGTTTTCGTGCCATAGCAAAACAGGGCTGCGGTGTTTGCATCCCTCTGACGCGCTGCCCAAGGACCTGTCTATGACCGCGACCCCAATCACCGACCGTATCGCCGTTTTGGGACTGGGGTATGTGGGACTTCCCCTGACACTGGCGCTGGCCCGTGCAGGGTTTGACGTGCTGGGCTTTGATATCCACGCCCCCGTCGTTGACGCCTTGCGCGCAGGCCGCGACCCTAACGGCGAAATCGCGGGTGAAAAAGTTGCCGCCAGCACAGCGCGTTTTTCCCACGACTCTGCCGATCTGGCTGGCCGCACTGCTTTTATCATTGCTGTGCCGACCCCCATCACCGACGCCAAAGCCCCTGATCTGGGTCCGGTCCTTGGCGCCTGCGCGTCGATCGCGCCGCATCTGACAGATGGTGCGCTGGTTGTGCTGGAAAGCACAGTCTACCCCGGCGTGACAGAAGAAGTCTGCGGCCCCGCGCTTGCCGCAGGTAGCGGGCTGACCGCAGGCACGCAGATCAAACTGGCTTACAGCCCTGAACGGGTAAACCCCGGTGATGTCGAACATTCAATGGAGAATGTGATCAAGATCATCGCCGCGCAAGACGCCGAAACGCTTGATCGTGTGGATGCGATCTATGCACCCGTGGTAAAGGCAGGGTTGCACCGCGCCTCCTCAATTTCCACTGCGGAAGCTGCCAAGGTGATCGAGAATACGCAGCGTGATCTGAACATCGCGTTGGTCAACGAGTTCGCGCTCATCTTCGAACGGCTGGGCCTTGATACGCTTGAGGTGTTGGAGGCGGCTGGAACGAAATGGAATTTCCTGCCTTTCCGGCCCGGCCTTGTCGGTGGGCACTGCATCGGGGTTGATCCCTATTACCTCACCTACCGTGCCGAGCAGCTGGGGTATCACCCTGAGGTCATCCTTGCCGGACGCCGCATCAATGATGCCATGGGCGCGCATGTGGCACAGACCCTTATCAAGTCGATGCTGAAAAAGAACATCGGCGTGCGCGGGGCACGGGTGCTGATCCTTGGCTATACGTTCAAAGAAAACTGCGAGGATACCCGCAATACCCGCGTCGCAGATATTGTGGCCGAGCTGGGCGAGTATGCAGTGGAAGCCGTGGTGCATGATCCATGGGTCGGCGCAGAACGCCTGCGCACAGAGCACGGCCTGACCACGGTCGAGGCACCAGAGCAAGGCGCCTATGACGCGATCATCGTCGCTGTCGGCCACCGCGAGTATGTCGAGCTGGGCAGCGATGCTGTGCGTGCTTTCGGCAAACAAGGCGCGGTGCTGTACGACATCAAGGGAATATTCGGCAAAACAGGTAGCGACCTCAGGTTGTGAGCTTGCCGGTGACGACAGAAAGAAATCCTATGCCGCAAAATGCCATCGCCGAAGCCAACGCCCGCGCCCCTTCGCGCAGGGTCATGCTGTATAGTCATGACACATTCGGACTGGGCCATTTGCGCCGTTCGCGTGCCTTGGCAACGGCGCTGACTGCCGGTGATCCCTCAGCGTCCGCGATCATTCTAACAGGGTCGCCCGTTGCAGGGCGCTTCACCTTCCCCGAGAGGGTCGACCATATCCGCCTGCCCGGTGTGACCAAACTCCCTGACGGGTCCTACGTCAGCTCGACTCTCGGGTTGGACATAGACGCGACAACCAATCTGCGCGCAGGTCTCATACAGTCCGCCGTTGAGCAGTACCGCCCCGACCTGTTGATCGTGGACAAGGAACCAACAGGCTTTCGCGGAGAGCTTTTGACCACGCTTGAATGGCTACAGGAACAAGGCCACTGCCGCATTGTGCTGGGCCTTCGTGATGTGCTGGATGAGCCGGAAGTGCTGGCCGCCGAATGGGCGCGCAAAGGCGCCGTGACGGCGGCAGAGGCCTATTACGACGAATTCTGGGTCTACGGTGTCGAAGATGTCTATGACCCCACAAAAGGCCTGCCGCTCAGCGACGCGACCCGCGCGCGCATGCACTACACCGGTTATCTGCGCCGTACGATGACCGACAGCGCCGATGTGCCGGATGAGCCATACATCCTGATCACGCCCGGCGGCGGCGGCGACGGAGCCGCGATGGTCTCTCTCGTGCTGGATGCCTTTGAGGCCGACCCCGATCTGGGGCCGCACGCGATGCTGGTCTACGGCCCTTTCTTGTCCGGCGACGTACGCGAAGCGATGGATGCACGGGTCGAGGCCTTGGGCGGTCGCGTCACCGCCACCGGTTTTGACAGCCGGATCGAAGCGCTTTTTGCCGGCGCGCAGGGTGTCGTTTGCATGGGCGGATATAATACATTTTGCGAAGTGCTCAGCTTTGACCAACGCGCGGTGATCGTACCTCGCACCGTGCCGCGGCTTGAGCAGTGGATCAGGGCCAGCCGCGCAGAAGAGCTGGGGCTGGTGCGCATGCTTGATGATGGCCGCGACGGTATGACCGTTGAGGCGATGATCAAGGCGATCCGCGCGCTACCGTCACAGCAGAAACCCTCCGATGCCGGTGCAGACGGGCTGCTTGACGGCTTGGAAGTAGTGGTAGAGCGCGGCCGCGCCCTTATGGACCAAAAGGACTAAACCGACATGAGCACGCCCCCCCTCGCCATCGTTGTGAAAGGCTGGCCGCGTCTGTCAGAAACCTTTATCGCGCAAGAACTTGTCGCGTTGGAGCAAGCCGGGCTGGAGTTTGAGCTGTGGTCGCTGCGCCACCCGACCGATATCAAAACCCATCCGCTGCATGACCGCCTGCAAGCGAAGGTACGCTATCTCCCCGAATATCTGCACCATGAACCAAGACGCGTGCATGAGGCGATGGGTGCTGTAACCGCTCTGCCCGGCTTCGACGCCGCCGCCGAAGCCTACGCCCGCGATCTGGAGCGTGACGACACGCCAAATCGTCGCCGCCGCTGGGGTCAGGCCTGCGTCCTTGCCCATGAAGCCGGAGAGGGGCTTGAAGCGCTCTATGCGCATTTCCTACACACGCCGTCATCCGTCGCACGCTATGCTGCCATCCTGCGCGGCTTGCCGTGGTCGTTCTCTGCCCACGCTAAGGATATCTGGACCTCGCCTGATTGGGAGCTGCGCGAAAAGCTGTCGGCAGATAGTTACGGCGCTGCCTTCGGGGCCACATGCACAGGTTTTGGCGCAGAACATCTGCAATCCTTGGCAGATACGCCGACACGCGTTGATCTGGTCTATCACGGGCTGGACCTTGCCCGCTTCCCCGAGGCACCCAGCCGCACGCCTCGTGCAGCGGGTTCACCTCTGGCAATGATGTCCGTTGGGCGTCTGGTTGAGAAGAAAGGCTTTGACACTCTGATTGATGCATTGGCGTTGTTGCCAGCTGACATGGACTGGAGCTGGACACATATCGGGGGTGGCCCGCTGGATGAACCGATGCGGGCACGGGCGCAGGCCGCCGGCGTGGACGGGCGCATCACATGGCGTGGCGCGTGCGACCAACCCGATGTGATCGCTGCGATGCGCGCTGCTGATTTGTTTGTTCTACCTTCCCGTATTGCCGAAGACGGCGACCGTGATGGCCTGCCCAACGTGCTGATGGAAGCGGCCAGCCAGAAGCTGCCGATCCTCTCCACACCAGTTTCCGCCATTCCCGAATTCATCACAGACGGTGAGCACGGGCTGCTGGCCCAAGACACGCCGCAAGCCTTTGCATCCGCGATGGAGCAGGTCGCCGCTGATCCAACGCTTGGTCCTCGCCTAGCCGAGGCAGCGCACAAACGGTTGCACGCCGAATTCACCATGGCCCCGGGCATTGCCCATCTTGCTGCCCGCCTGCGTGGCATCCTGAAAAGCGTTTAATGCAGCTGGCCTTCTACGCTCCGCTGAAGCCACCGGCGCATTCCGTCCCTTCAGGTGACCGCGCCATGGCGCGCGCCCTGATACAGGCACTGACCCACATGGGCGCGCAGGTCGATCTGGCTGCAAGTTTGCGCAGCAGAGATGGCAGTGGGGATGTGGCCCTTCAAAAATCGCTGATCGAGCAGGCCAATCATCTACTGCCAGATGTTATTTCCCAGGGGCGGGCTGCCGGCTGGCAAGCCTGGGTGACCTACCACAACTACTACAAGGCGCCTGATCTGATTGGCCCCGCTGCTGCCCGCGCGCTTGGCATTCCATATCTGTTGATCGAAGCGACCCGCGCGCGCAAACGGTTGGGCGGACCGTGGGACGCTTTCGCGCGTGCGGCAGAAGCGGCCAGCGACGCGGCTGCCGTTGTATTCTACCTGACCGACCAGGATCACGAGGCGTTAGCGGCCTATGCACCTTCGGGTCAAACCCTTGTACACCTTCCGCCTTTTCTGCCCCGCACTGACTTGCCTCGGCTGGCCAATGGCACGCATCTTCTGGCGGTGGGCATGATGCGCGAAGCGGCCAAGCTACCGTCTTATCAGCTGATCGCCGAGACGCTCGCGCTACTGCCAACCCAGACAAAACTGGATATCGCAGGCGACGGGCCTGCACGCGCGCAGGTCGAGGCGCTGATGGCACCCTTTGGCACGCGTGTCCGGTTTCTTGGCGCACTCGCTTCCGATACCTTGGCACAAACCTATGGGCAGGCAGGCGCCCTGATCTGGCCCGGAGTGGATGAGGCGTATGGCATGACATATCTCGAAGCACAAGCGCACGGATTGCCCGTGATCGCCCAAGACCGCCCGGGCGTGCGGGACGTACTTTATCCACGCACCTACCCCGGCGTTGAGGAGGGGGCAGAAGGCCTTGCTGCCTTGGCGCTTTCCAAGCATCCCGCGCGACAAGATATTCAAGACTACATTCGTGCAAAGCACCTGCTGCCCGTTGCAGCCAATACCCTGCGTGCCGGATTGGCACAGGCGGGTGTGCTGTGATCCGCCTTGCGTTACTGCGCCACGGTCACACGCCCTGGAACCGTGCAGGCCGCGTGCAGGGCAGCAGTGATATCGCATTGGACGACGACGCAGTGGCTGACTTGAGCACGTTCCGTCTGCCGCCACCATGGGATGAGGCCGAACTCTGGTCCAGCCCTCTCAAGCGGGCGACACAGACAGCCGAATTGGTCGCGTTACGTACGCCACGCACCGACGCCGCCTTGGCGGAAATGAACTGGGGCGATTGGGAGGGACGCTTTGCGCAGGAATTGCGCGATGACCCGGCCTGTGATCATCGCGATATCGAGACGTGGGGTTGGACCTACACCCCCCCGAACGGTGAAAACCCCGCCGCATTGCGCGCGCGGCTGGTACCTTGGGCACAAGCGCTGAAAACAGATAGCGTTGCCGTCTGTCACATCGGTGTGATGCGGGTGCTGATGGCCCATGCCTCGGGTTGGAATTTTGATTGTCCTGCTCCGTTTACGGTCAAGCGCAACCGCTTGTTCATCATAGAAATCAACGGCGATTCCTGGCACTTACTGCCCGAGCCTGTTCGGCTGGTGAGGGCAAAATCATGAAGGTAATGATCGTTGTCACCCATCTGCTAGGGACGGGCCATCTGGCCCGCGCCCTGACATTGGCCCGCGCGTATAGTGCGGCAGGTGATACGGTGCAGGTCGTGTCTGGCGGAATGCCGGCACCGCTGTTGTTGCGCGGAGACGTCCCCGTGCTCCAGCTACCGCCGGTACGCTCGGACGGGGTGGATTTCTCACGCTTGTTGGACGCTGACGGATCAGTGGCACAAGATGCGTATCTAGCGAGGCGGCAAGAAGCCCTGCTGCAAGCCTTTACCGCGTTTGCCCCCGACATTCTCATCACCGAACTTTTCCCCTTTGGCCGCCGAATTCTGAAGGTGGAATTTGCAGCGTTGCTGAGCGCGGCACGCGCCTTGCCTCAGCCACCGCTTGTCTGTGCCTCGATCCGCGACATTCTTGCGCCGCCGTCAAAGCCGAAGAAGGCTGTGTTTGCCGACGATATGATCGCTAAATTCTACGATGCTGTGCTGGTACATTCAGATGAGGACCTCACGCCGTTGGATCTCAGCTGGCCCGTTTCGGAACAGTTGCGCCCCTTCCTGCATTATACCGGATTTGTGGCACCCGCCCCTGCCCCCCCCCACCCCGCCAAGGCGGGTCTGGGCGAGATCATCGTAAGTGCAGGTGGCGGCGATGTCGGCGGGCCGGTGTATGCATCGGCCCTTGCAGCGGCCGCGTTGATGGACCGCCCCATGCGCCTGCTTGTGGGTGGTGCATCAGCCCTCTCACGCATTGAAGACCTACGCCGTCACGCACCAGCACATGTCATTATCGAAGCGGCACGTCCCGACTTTCGGCAAATGCTCTATCATGCTGCGGCTTCTGTCTCTCTTTGCGGATACAATACCGCGCTCGATATACTGCAGGCAGGAACGCCTGCCGTGTTCGTGCCCTTTGACGACGGAGGCGAGGTAGAGCAAGGTTTGCGTGCAACGGCACTGGCCACGCAGTACGGGATTGCCGCGCTACCACGCGCGGAGCTTACGGCCGAAAGCCTTTGTGCGGCTTTGGACGCGGTGATCGCTGATCCACATCGTCCAGCCAACGGAACCTCGTTTGACGGTGCGGCCTGCACAGTCGCCTTCACCCATGACCGGAGGACAAATGGTAGTTGACTGGACACCACTAACGGTCGAGCTGGCGCTTTGGCGCCGCGCAGGCCTTGAGTTGCCCGTTTGGTGGCGCGACGACGATGCCGTTGCCGCAACCCCTGCGTTGGAACGGTTAGGCCTCTTGGCCAAAGAGGTCGGCATGCCTGTGCATCTGGCGGTGATCCCCCATCCGGTCGACAGCTCTCTGTCCAGTGCGCTGGCGGATGACGCTACGCTTATCCCCGTGATCCACGGTTGGCGTCATGTGAGCCACGCACCGACGGGCCAGAAGAATGCCGAATTCGGCCACCCGCGGACGGACGCCGAGGACGAGTTGCGCCATGCTATCGCACACCTGAAAGAACAATTCGGTTCACGTCTGCTGCCGCTGTTTGTGCCGCCATGGAACCGGGTTGAGCCAAGCCTACTGCCTGTTTTGGCCGACGCGGGTTATGCCGGCGTGTCTACCTACGGTCCACGCAAAGCTACTTTTGCGGCGCCTGATCTGGTTCAGATAAATACACACATTGATCCGATTTTCTGGCGTGGGGATCGCGGACTGGTTCCGCCAGAGAAGCTGTTGTTCGACCTTGTCACTACCCTGACCGATCGACGCGAAGGACGCACAGATCCGACCGAGCCGTTGGGCCTGCTCACACACCATCTGGTTCACACTGACGACGTCTGGGATTTTAGCCGTGATATTATGCGGGTCCTTCTGGACGGCGGAGCAATCCCCGCCGACCTGCGCGCATCGCTCTATGCGGGACGTAGCCCCAGCATCTGACGCGCCTGAGCCGGAGTTGCCACCGGACGCTCGTACTTCTCGCACAAATCCGCCGCACGTTTGATAAGCGCCGCGTTTGAGGGGGCGAGCGTATCCTTATCCAGACGCACGTTATCCTCAAGCCCTGCGCGGACGTGGCCGCCTGCGGCAATGGCCCAATCGTTCAACACAATCTGGTTCGGACCAACACCCGCCGCGCACCACAGCGCATCGGGCACCAGCCGCTCGACCGTTTTGATATAGAAATCAAACGTCTCACGATCGGCTGGCATGGCGTTTTTCACGCCCATAACGAATTGGATGTAAAGCTGGCCGGGGATGCGGCCGTCGCGGTTCATTTCGGCGGCTTTGTGAATGTGGCTTAGATCAAATGCCTCGATCTCGGGTTTGACGTCATAGGTCCGCATTTCGGAGGCCAGCCAATCCACCAACTGTGGCGGGTTCTCGTAAACTCGGGTGGGAAAATTATTGGACCCGACGGACAGGCTTGCCATATCGGGACGCAGCGACAGCATGCCGCCGCGTTCCTGCCCCGCACCCGACCGGCCACCGGTCGAAAACTGCATAATCATATCGGGGCAATGCGCTTTGATGCCCTCTTGCAGTCTCGCAAACTTCTCGGGGTCTGACGAAGGCGTCTCATCCGCGTTGCGCACATGGGCGTGGCAAATGCTCGCCCCTGCTTCATAGGCCGCATGCGTGCTCTCGATCTGTTCGGAAATCGTGATCGGCACAGCCGGGTTTGCTGCTTTGGTCGGCACAGAGCCGGTGATGGCGACACATAGGATGCAGGGAGTCATGAGGGGCCTCGGATCAGCTAGAGAACATGTTAACCAGTCTATACCACGCCTGCGCCCCTCGTATACCGCCGCAGCACATCCCGCCGCAGAAAACCGGCACGCTAGGTCGCAGTCAGCGCCTTGATCTGGCGCGCCACGAGGTAGGACACCGGCACCGCCAGCACTGCCCCGATCGCAGCAGCAACAATGATCGCAGTGGGCGAGACGTGTCCCGTCGTCAGAACGCCGATGATGCCGATCCCGCTGAGGGTCGTCGCGATGATCGAATACAGAATAGAAGCAAGGCGGAGCATGGTGCGTTCCTTTCACGCCGGTTTGGTTACGCGGACCATAGCGCTGGCGTGATCAGGGAACCTTGATATGGGTCAATGCTCAGCGCTTCTTTACGAACTCTGTCAGGATCACGATACGCTGGCCTTCGACGCGACCTTCGATGTGGGCATCCTTGTCCTGCACCAGCGAAATCCGGTGCACCGCCGTGCCGCGCTTGGCGGTAAAGCCCGCACCTTTGACGTTGAGGTCTTTGATCAGCACCACGGTGTCGCCATTGGCCAGCGGGACGCCGTTGCTGTCTTTGTGGTTCGTTTCGGCGGCTTGATTGTCGGCCCAAGCCTGCGTTTCCTCATCAAGGTAGAGCTGCTCAGCCAGATCGCGGGACCAATCGGTATCGAGCCGCTTTAGCGTACGCATCGCATAGACTTGCAGCGCGTGGTCCTCGGACCACATGGTGGAGGCGATGGGGCGGAAGTGATCGGCGGGGGTGGCAGGGTCAGCGCAGAGGGCACAAATCTGGATGCTGGCGTCAGCGGGGCCGCCGGAAACGGGGGTGTCGATAAGCGGAGCATCGGTGGTGCAGAGGGGGCAGGTCATGGGCGGTCCTTTGAGGCTGACGTGTTTGTCAGCGGATGTACCACCGATCAGGGCGCGCTGCATGCCGTTTGTCAGGCTCCGACCAATCCATTTGCTTGAGGATGAAATAGCTGAGCGGGAGGGAGATCACCGCCCCAGCGATGAGCGCGCCGATCATGGTGGGGAAGGAGAAGAAGCCAGCGACAATGATGGCCACGGCGATAGCGCCTGAGGTGACAGAGAAGGCGATGGAATAAATGGCCAAAGCGAAGTGGAGCATGGGGTGTGTCCTCTGGGGTGTCGCCTAGAGGATAGGGCGTTTGGCGGTACGTTCAATTGGAGCACCGCGCACGAACCGATAGAGTGCTCGACCAACCAAAAGTCTATTTTGCTTTTCATTCAGTGAATGATATCGCTCCTATTTCACCTAACGAATATGCAGACACCATGTCAGCTTCCTGATTATACAAGATTAGATAATCTGCGCTTCGACCAATAATTACACCTTTTGTTTGTTGATCAACTAGAAAAACTTCCTCACCAGTGTATTTAGCTTGGAGAGCGTAGCCAGCTCCACAGAATAACGACAAGAGCAGAAATGCCGTAATTGTTAGTATGGCGCGCATGTCTGGCTTGTATGGTGTTCCTCGATACTTGCGCCTCAATCGTGAAAGACTATTTTCTTTAAAGTGCTGCTCGATTTCGCCCAGCTCTTTTTTCATATGATTGAACTCATCAACCTCAACGGAATCTCCGGAAATTAAGGAAAGCCGCGCACGTAGCTCCAGAGCTCTTTCCATCACCGCTTTATCCCGATCTCGATGCCGCATGACCGAAAAAATTGAGAGCCGAAGGTAAAGAATGGAAATCACGCCTATCAACATGCCAGCCAAGCCGATTAACCAACCCAGCCCTCCCCAAAATGCAAGAATGACGGAAATTACAAAAATGAAAAATCGTATTTCAGTCTGATGTTTTACAATAGTTCGGGCCCCAGTTCGAAAGTACAGCTTCCTAAAGACACAAAGAGGGTACTGCCAAATTACTAATACAATAGGTAAAAATATTAGATTAGCTCCAATATATCCAAGTAGAGTACGTCCCAATACATCAAAGTAGAACGCAGCCAAAAAAGTGGCATCAACAAAAAAATATAGTGATTTCGGAAAGAATGATGCAAACGACCAAAATACAGCTTGGCTCATGCCTAGGACTGACAGCCCGAGAGCGATATACGGGTTGAGGCTTGTCATTGCTTTAATCTGAGTGAGAAAGCCAGTCGGCCTCATTTTCATCTACCCACCTTTCTTCTATATTCTTGACGCTCCCGGTCGGCAAGAACGCGCATTGCTTTGCAATACGCTGCCTCCCACCGCCGCTAAAAATGGCCGGCTTTTAGCCGTCCATTTTAAGTGCTGAAATGAACGCTTCCTGCGGGATATTCACGCTACCAAACTGACGCATCTTCTTCTTACCCGCCTTCTGCTTATCCAGCAGCTTGCGTTTACGCGAGGCGTCGCCGCCGTAGCATTTGGCGGTCACGTCTTTGCGCATCGCGGAGAGCGTCTCGCGGGCAATCACCTTGCCGCCAATCGCCGCTTGGATCGGGATTTTGAACATGTGGCGGGGGATGAGGTCTTTTAGTTTTTCGACCATCGCACGGCCGCGCATTTCGGCGCGATCACGGTGGACCATCGTGCTCAGCGCGTCGACCGGTTCGTCGTTCACAAGGATGCTCATCTTGACCAGCGCGTCCTCACGGTAGCCGATCATCGAATAGTCGAACGATGCATAGCCCTTGGTCACAGATTTCAGGCGGTCGTAGAAATCGAACACAACCTCGTTCAGCGGCAGGTCATAAACAACCATCGCGCGGGAACCGGCATAGGTGAGGTCCATCTGGATGCCGCGGCGGTCCTGACACAGCTTCAGCACGTCACCAAGATATTCGTCCGGCACAAGGATCGTCGCCTTGATCCGTGGCTCTTCAAGGTGGTCCACGAACGTCAGGTCGGGCATGTCGGCGGGGTTGTGCAGTTCCTGCATCGTCCCGTCGCGCATGTGGATGTGATAGATCACGCTTGGCGCAGTGGTGATCAGGTCGATGTCATACTCACGCTCAATCCGGTCGCGGATCACTTCGAGGTGCAGCAGGCCCAAAAACCCGCAGCGGAAGCCAAAGCCAAGTGCGGCGGATGTTTCCATCTCGTAGCTAAAGCTCGCGTCGTTTAGCGCCAGCTTTTCGATGCTGTCGCGCAGGTCTTCGAACAGCGCCGCGTCCACAGGGAACAGGCCGCAGAAAACCACAGGCTGTGAGGGCTTGAAGCCCGGCAGCGCTGTCGCGCACGGCTTTTTCTCGTGGGTGATCGTGTCACCCACGCGGGTGTCGCGCACCTGTTTGATGGAGGCGGTCAGGAATCCGATCTCGCCCGGGCCAAGCACATCAATTTCGGTCATGGCAGGGCGGAAAACGCCGATGCGGTCGACATGGTGGACCGAGCCGTTTTGCATCATCGTGATGCGGTCGCCCTTTTTCAGCTGGCCGTCCATGATGCGAACAAGGACAATCACGCCGAGATAGCTGTCGTACCACGAATCCACCAGCATCGCCTTGAGCGGCGCATCCAGCGTGCCCTTGGGGGCAGGCAAATGGTGCACGATGGCTTCCAGAGTCTCGACGATCCCCTGCCCCGTTTTGGCGGACACACGAATCGCGCCGGACGCGTCGATACCGATGACGTCTTCGATTTGCTCGGCGACACGGTCACAATCGGTGGCGGGCAGATCAATCTTGTTCAGGATCGGCACAATCTCATGATCAGCGTCAATGGCGTGGTACACGTTGGCCAGCGTCTGGGCTTCGACGCCTTGCGTGGAATCGACAACCAGCAACGAGCCTTCAACCGCGCGCATGGAGCGGGAGACTTCGTACGCGAAATCGACGTGACCGGGCGTGTCGATCAGATTGAGGACGTATTCCTCACCGTTGAGCGCCTTGTAGTTGATCCGCACGGTCTGGGCTTTGATCGTGATGCCGCGCTCGCGCTCGATGTCCATGCTGTCCAGCATCTGCGCTTTCATATCGCGCAAGGCAACGGTCTGCGTCTCTTGGATGAGGCGATCAGCGAGGGTGGATTTGCCATGGTCGATGTGCGCGACGATGGAGAAATTGCGGATGTGTGAAAGTGGTGTCATGAATTGGATATGTAGGGGTTTTGATGGGCGGTCAAGGTGGTTGATGGTCCATATGGAGCTGCTTTTGCGCGCATTCACCGGACTTGCGCGCCGGACACCAGATAACAGTCCTCCAACACAGGTCAGTATTGCCCTGCCCCCTACAATAAAGCCCGATCCGGCACCTTGATCACGGGGCTGTGAGCGAATGTGTATACGCGTGAATTTTCATCCGGAAAAAGTAGGAGCATAGGGGGCCTGACGGCACATTTTGCCGCCCCCCTACATTTTCGAAAAGGACACACCATGAGCCCGATTACTCGTTTAGCCGTGCCTGCATTGCTCGCGCTCCCAACATTTGCCGCCGCCCAAGACGCCGCGCCCGAGTGGGACTTTTACGGGCAACTGAACCTCGGCATTATCAGCGTCGATAACGGTGCAGACACCGACACAGCCCTTATCGACAACGACAATTCGAACTCCCGTGTCGGTCTGGTTTTCCGTCAGGATCTTGCCAACGGCGGTCAATTCCGGTTCAACTTTGAAACCGCGCTTGGCCTGACCGGTTCAAGCGCTATCAACGGCGACGACAACGATCTGGATGTCGATTACAACCGCCGTGAACTGCGTAAGCTGGAAATCGTCTATCAGACCGCCACAATCGGTACCTTCTCGTTCGGTCAGGGTGGCATCGCGACAGACGGCTCAGGCGAAGTTGATTTCTCGGGGACAGGTGTTGCAGCCTATGCCGGCATCACGGACGTAGCAGGCAGCCAATCGTTTGCACTGAATGACGGCACGATCTCAGGCACCACGATTGGCAATGCGTTCTCGACCTTCGATGGCGGTCGCCGCTTCCGCATCCGGTACGACACACCCACATACAACGGATTCGGATTCGCAGTGTCGGCAGGTCAGGAAGTTCTGGCGAGCGGTAATGACAACGAATACTATGACTTTGGCCTGTCATACGACAAAGACTATGGCGATTATAAAGTCGCAGCACGTCTGGGCCACTCCATCCGCGACAGCGCCGAAGCGTTCACCGTGGCGTCTGCCGCAATTCTGCATGAGCCCACAGGATTGAGCTTTGCCTTGGCTGCCGGTCAATCCCGTGAAGCCGACACAGATTACGCCTACGCAAAAGTCGGTTACCAACGTGATTGGGTGTCCTTTGGCCGCACATATCTGTCCGCAGACTACTACAGCGGCTCGGACTTTGCTTTTGCAGGTAGCGATTCGGAATCCATCGGCCTTGCCGTTGTGCAGAAGGTCGACGCCTATAACGTCGAACTTTACGCGACATACCGGACCTTCGAACTTGACGGTGGTAGCAGCAACTTCGACGACGTTAACGTGACATTCGTTGGCGCGCGCTGGAAGTTCCAAGACCTCCCCCACCAGACGACATGACGCCGCTGCAGAAAACTTCTGTGGCGGCGTTATTATTTGTGATTTGAAGAAAACCCAAACTTGTGCATACTAGGCAGCAGAGCAGATAAAGCCGCACCCAAGGGGAAAACCCCATTCGCGGCATGAGACAAAGGCAGAGATGATGAAACCTATGGTTTTGGCGCTTGTTGCGCTATCCACACTTGCCGCCTGTGGTGGCAAAGCGTCCAACTACACCACGCGTGGGGCATTCGCGCCCACGCAGCTATACGCGACAGGCCCGCTTCAACGCGCCTGCATGTCGCAGGGGCGCAGGGCTGCCAATTCGCAGCGTTGCGGCTGTGTTCAGGCTGTGGCCGACCAACAGCTTTCCTCATCCGATCAGCGCCGTGGCGTGAAAGCATTCAAAGATCCACACAAGGTGCAGGTCTGGCGCCAGTCTGACCGTGCATCGGACAATGCCTTCTGGGCGACATGGAAAGCGTTTGGCCGTACCGCCGAAACCGTCTGTTCATAAGTTAAACAGCACAGCGCAGGCGACCCATATTAATCAGAAACAGGTCGCCTTGCGTCAAAATCTCCGGCCGGCACCGTAGGCTCTGAAACAGGATGACGGCAGCGCTTGAATGCGCTTCCGTCTTTTTGGGATGACTATACGGGGGATTGCGTCGGCGGTCCAAAGCGTTCGCGCAGGCGTGTTGCTATCTGATCTCGGGCGGCGCGGAACTGTGCAAGAGTGGCTTCGCGGCCGTCCCCCAGACCGGTTGGATCAAGGACAGGCCAGTATTCGACATCCAGATGGAAATACCGCGTCAGTTCTAGCGCGCGGCGCTGGGATGCAGGCGACAGGGCGATCACCAGATCAAAGGAACTCAGATCATCGCCCCAGTCTTCCATTTCATCAAAGCTGCGCGAGCGATGGCGCGAAAGCTCAACCCCCATCTCCTGACAGACCGCGATCGAGAAGCCGTTGATCTCAAGGTCATTCTTGACCCCGACAGATTGAACATAGACGTCCATGCCGAAGAACTTCTTCATCAACCCCTCAGCCATCGGGGAGCGAACCGCATTGTGATCGCAACAAAAAAGGACTGATTGCGGCAGTTGCTGCGTCACCTCAGCCCCCGAAATGTAGAACACAAATGAGAGTAAACAGGCGGCGAGCGGTATCAATGTCGATCTCCGCCTTGCCCTCCAACCGCTCTTGCAGAACGCGGGAGCCTTCCATGTGGATGCCGCGGCGCGCCATATCAATGGTCTCGATCTGGGCCGGTGGCAGCTTCTTCACAGCATCAAAATAGCTCTCGCAGATTTGAAAGTAGTCCTTCACAACCTGACGGAACGGACCCAGAGACAGGTGGAATTCCGCTGCTTTTTCAGCGCCTTCCGTATTCACATCGAACACCAAACGCTTATCGCGAATGGAGAGATCCAGATGGTAAGGCCCCTGCGGGACAGCCCGTCCATCCCGTTCGGGAAGCACAAACGTGTTGTCCTCTAAAAGGTCAAACATGGCGACACGGCGCTCCTGCTCGATCTCCGCTGTGGGCGGAGGCAGGTTGGCGTCGTCAAGATTGATATGTACGATGCGAGACATCGGCGCATCCTTTTGCGAAAGGTTTAGCGGGTTGAATACGCCAGCAGGCGCGGCGTGGCAATGGTGGCGCATCGCTTCAGGCGCGTTGTAGACAGTCACCGGCCCATAGGGTTACCAAGGCCAGTGGCACAAACCCCTTGGAAAACTCCGCGACGGTCGTTTGGCGGCCCTCATCTGTTGAGCTTGTCCAGCCGCGCGGTAACCGATAGGCTATGCGCCTCAAGGCTTTCCGATGCCGCTAGGCGCTCGGCAGCAGGGCCGATCGCGCGCAGCGCTTCGGGTGTCATATGGGCCAAGGTTGTCCGCTTCATGAAATCCAGCACTGACAACCCCGAGGAGAAGCGCGCCGAACGAGCCGTGGGCAGCACGTGGTTCGGGCCGCCAACGTAATCGCCGATGGCTTCGGGTGTCCATTGACCGAGGAAGATGGCGCCCGCGTGAGTGATTTGCGCGCTCAGCGCGTGAGGGTCCGCTACGCACAGCTCTAGGTGTTCAGGCGCAATCCTGTCGGCGAGGCGCGCGGCAGTCGTCAAGTCGGGCACAGTGATGATGGCACCGAAATCACGCCATGAAGGGCCTGCAATATGCGCGCGCTGCAATGTCTCAAGCCGCTTTTCGACCGCTGCGGCGACAGCTTTGCCAAAGGCCGGATCAGTTGTGATCAGCAAGGACTGCGCACTTTCATCATGTTCGGCCTGCGACAGCAGATCAAGCGCGATCCAGTCGGGATCGTTGTCGCCGTCGGCAATAACGAGGATTTCTGACGGGCCTGCGATCATATCGATGCCAACCTTGCCGAACACACGGCGTTTGGCAGCGGCGACAAAGGCGTTACCCGGGCCGGTGATCTTATCCACGGGCGCAATTGTGTCCGTTCCGTAAGCCAACGCCGCCACAGCCTGCGCGCCGCCGATGCGGTAAATCTCGTCCACACCGGAAATCTGCGCCGCCAGCAGCACCAGCGGATTGAGAATACCGTCCGGTGTGGGCACAACCATGGCAAGACGAGAAACGCCGGCGACCTTGGCCGGAAGGGCATTCATCAAAACGGAACTGGGGTAGCTTGCCAACCCGCCCGGTACATACAGCCCCGCAGCAGAAACCGCTGACCAGCGCCAACCCAAAGTAGCACCCGCGTCATCTGTCCATTCCGCATCTTCAGGAAGCTGGCGTTCGTGGTAGGCGCGAATACGCGCCGCGGCCAACTCAAGCGCGGCTCTGTCTTCGTCCGAGACCTCTTCGCATGCCTTCGCCACCTCTTCGCTGCTGATGCGCAGGCTGTCAGAGGTAAGGGTGATCCGGTCAAACTTTGCCGTCAGTTCAATCACGGCCACGTCACCGCGTGCGCGCACATCTGCGATAATATCCGCCACTGTGGCGTCCACGTCGGGGCTGTCTTCGCGCTTTGCGTTCAGCAGCGTGGTGAATGCAGCTTCAAAGTCGGCAGCTGTGGCATCAAGGAATACGGGCATGGGAAAGGCTCCTGTGTTGGCTCAAGCAGGTAGCGGGGTTTGCCGCAGTCCTCAAGAGGGGAGCAGCGGCTGCATTTTGACGCGGGCAGCGATGATGGCAGGGATTCTGCTCAAACACCGTGCCGTTAAAATGCAGCAGCGCGTTTGTATCAGTCCGGATGGTTCGGGCGCTTTTTAGAAGGTGCCACATAGGGGCGCGTCACGTCTTTTAGCGTCACGTCCAGCGCCTCTACGGTCAAACGGATAGCACCGTCTCCGGCCAGCGTTAGGGTAACCTGACCTGACGGGCTTTCGCTTTCGTCAAAGGCGATGTGCAAAAGCGAAAGTACCGTATCGGCATCCCCTTTCGGCACGCCCTGCGAAGCAACCGCCTGCACATTGGAGAACATCAGCACCGATTGCACCCGCTCGGGCGCGTGACGGCTGGCTCCGGCATCTTCCCAGCGCATGCGGTTCAGCAGCAAGGCAAAGCGGCCTTCACGCTTGAGCCAGCGCATCTCGGACGCGGGAAAAACCGCATCCTGTACGAGCGAGGAGATGATCGTCAAATCATCGACATCCAAAGCGCCAAGGTTCAGCGGTGCTTCGCCGCCATCTTCAAAGCGTGCATCATCGTTCATTCGTCTTTGATCCGTTCAATATTGGCACCAACGCCCGACAGCTTCGCCACCACATGTTCGTATCCGCGATCGAGGTGATAGACGCGAGACACCTTGGTCTCGCCCTCTGCCGCCATGCCGGCAAGGATCAGCGAGACAGACGCACGCAGATCGGTCGCCATCACCGGCGCACCTTTGAGTTTATCGACACCGGTCACAACAGCTTTACCGCCGTGCACCTCAACCTTGGCGCCCATACGGATCAGCTCGGGTGCGTGCATAAACCGGTTCTCAAAGATTTTCTCCTCAAGGGTCGATGTCCCTTCGGCGGTGCACAACAGCGCCATCATCTGGGCCTGAAGATCGGTGGGAAAGCCGGGGAAGGGTTCTGTCGTGACATCGACTGCATGCACGCGATCACCGCGGCGTTTCACCTTCAGACCCTTCTCCGTTTCCGTCACCTCGATACCAGCAGCATCCAGCTTTTCACAGAACGCGCCGATCAGATTGATCCGCCCCCCCAACAATTCAACCTCACCGCCGCAGATAGCGGGGGCAAGCATATACGTGCCCAATTCGATCCGGTCTGTGACAACCGGGTGCGTTGCTGCACCCAGACGGTCGACGCCCTGGATGGTGATACTGGAGGTGCCGTCGCCTTCAATTTGCGCACCCATGCGGCGCAAGCAGTCGGCAAGATCCACGATCTCGGGCTCGCGCGCGGCGTTGTTGATGACAGTAGTCCCCTTGGCCAACGTGGCGGCCATCATGATGTTTTCAGTCGCGCCGACAGATGCGAAGGGGAAGTCGATGACGGCACCCTTAAGGCGACCACCCGCGGCTTTTGCATAAAGATAACCATCGCGCAGATCGATTTGCGCGCCCATTTTGGCCAAACCGTCCGTGTGAATATCCATAGGGCGCGCGCCAATGGCACAACCACCGGGCAGCGATACCTCGGCATAGCCTTCACGTGCCAGAAGCGGGCCCAACACCAGATTGGAAGCGCGCATTTTGCGTACAATATCGTATTCGGCCCGTGTGTTGATCTCTCCATGTGAAGACATCGCGATAACGCGGCCCTCTTGAAGAGAGGTCACTTCGGCGCCCAAAGACTGCAACAACTGCGTCATTGTGCGAATGTCCGACAAGCGCGGCGCATTGGTCAGCGTCAGCGGTTCTTCGCTGAGCAAGGTCGCAGGCATAAGTGTCAGGCAGGCATTCTTTGCGCCCGCGATCGGAATAGAGCCAGCCAGCGGCCCACCGCCCCGTACCAGAATTGCGTCCATGTTTTAGGATTCCTTGTCTTGCGCAGTTTGCGCTGTGCCTGTGGTGCTACCCTCTGGTGCATCCGTTGCCCGTGCCCGCGCCTGCGTTTTTCGGCGCGCCATGTTCGACTTAAGCGCCTGAGACAGGCGCGCCTGCTTGCGCGCAGCTTCCGCCGCCTTGGCTGTTTGGGCCGGTGTTTGAGAGGACTGTTTGTCTGCCATAGCGTCTGTCTAGCGCAGCTACTGCGCGGGGTCCAGATTGGGCGCGAATTTGGCTTGCGCAGGCGACCGATTAAAGCTAATCAGCCCGCTATCGGCGCTGCTGTAGCTCAGAGGTAGAGCACTCCCTTGGTAAGGGAGAGGTCGAGAGTTCGATTCTCTCCAGCAGCACCATGTTAACCCCCTGATATCATTGAAACCCCTTGACTATATGGGGCTTTGCCCATCTCGCTGTTACAAAACGCGTAACAAAATGGAGCAGGTTGTGGCGGGTAAGATCAAGAATTTCCTCGATCGTGACGGTCGCTATTTTTCCCGTATTGCAGTGCCAGAAAGGCTACGCCCTTTCCTGGAAAACAAGACCGAGCTTCGAAAAGCACTTGGCGGTGACCGGCGCGAGGCGATCGCCAAGCACGCCATAGAGATCGCAGTGCTTCAAATGATGCTAGGCAATGCGGAGCGCCAGTATCGTGATGCAGCCACAGAACAGCCAGAGCCCGTTGAGCTTTGGAGCATTCAGGAAATCGCGACAGACAACTATCTTGACCGGCTCGCCTTCGACACAGATCTGAGAGCAACAACAGCTGATTATGCCCGCTTGGGTCTCGATGATCACCTAGCGGCTCTCCTGAAGCGTGGCTACTCTGGGCTGCTCCCTGACGGGGAGCTGGCCGTGCTGGTCGTTTGGAGGCTCAACAGATACAAACATCTGGGCCGCACAACTGTGCAATACGGCACCCGGGAGTGGCGTGAGCTGGCAATGGCCCTTTGCAGGTCAGAATATGAAGCCATGGCGCGCGCAGCTGAGCGAGATGAAGGAAACTTTGCGGGGCAGCCCAGTGCAGACTTCGTAATATCGCGACCAGTGCAGCCACAGCCACAAGAACAGACTCCCCAACCTGCCCCACTGGCCCCACCGGCCCTAGAGAAGCCTCTATCGTTGCAAACTTTGTTCGAAGAGTATGTCACGAGCAGAAAACGTCTCGGGCGGGGAACAAGTATCGAGAAGCGTTGGCAGCCCGTGATTACAGACCTCGCCCGTTTTTTGCGGAACGACAACGCGCGGAAGATCAGCAAGACGGACATCGTCCGATGGCGAAACAAAAAACTTGAGACTCTTTCACCAAAAACTGTGAAAGCGGTTTACCTTGCCTGTATTCAGACGCTGCTGAGGTGGGCAGTCGAAAACGACTATTTGCCTACGAATGCGGCTGAAGCCGTCAAGCAGGAGCTACCCAAGACGATCCGCATCCGCGAACAAGGTTATACGATGCCAGAGGCCGTCAAGATTTTGAACGCGGCACTTCGCGAACGCCCTCTAGGAGGTTCTTCTAAGGAAACGCCGCAGAGCATTGCTACAAGCCGCTGGGTGCCCTGGCTCTGCGCTTTCACCGGCGCAAGGGTTACCGAGGTGACCCAGTTGCGCCGCGAGGATATACGCCGTGAAGGCGATACTCTGGTGCTGCGTCTAACCCCTGATGCTGGCACCGTAAAAACCGGTGAATACCGTGATGTGCCAGTCCATCCACAGATCATGCAGATGGGTTTTGGCGCCTTTGTGGACCGACAGAGCGGCCCGTTATTCTATGCAGCACAGGCAGGTAAAGACCCCCTGAAGGCCGCACAAGCGAGCGGTGCGAAGCTCACCAAATGGCTCAAGAAGCAAAATCTGACTGTTACAGGTGTCGCCCCGAACCATGGATGGCGACATCATTTCAAGACGTTCGCCCGAGAAGCCAAAATTGCAGATCGGGTGATAGACGCGATCACAGGGCATGCATCGAGGACGGCCGGTGACGGATATGGAGATGTGACACTGCAAACCCGAATTGATGCTATCTACAGCTTACCACACTACAAGGTATCAGCGCCCAAATGAATTGGGATAATGAAATGGCATGAAACATCCCAAGCATGCGGATCACACTCCCAATCACGGCACCTCTATAATCTAAATGAGCAGCAATGATGCTGCGCGATCATTAGGATAGACAAAGATGCCTCCCAAAGCCCCCTACGCTGACACGCAGATGTCAGCGTTTCTCACCCAGCGTATGCTCGAATTGCGCCCGCGCAAGAGTCAGGCACAGATCGCGAACGAAGCAGGTTTTGTGAACCCGAACATCCTGAGCATGCTGAAGGCAGGCAAGTCAAAGCTGCCTTTGGACCGCGTGCCTGCTCTGGCAGCAGCGCTGGACTGTGATCCCAGTCGCTTGTTTCGGATGGCTGTAGCGCAATCTGCATACAAGACGACAGGCGCAGCGATTGAAGAAATTTTCGGGACGATAGTGAGCCGGAACGAAGTAGTCTGGCTGAAGGAGCTGCGCGATGCATCAGAGAACAAAGATCCCGCACTTACGTTAAGAGCGAGAACTGCACTTCGGGGAATATTCGGGAAATGACATATACACTTGCCCCGAGGATCTCCCAGCATGAGATCACCGAGAATGAAATGGCATGGATCGGCTTTCTTCGGACGCTTAGCCACGGTGACGACCCCGCGCCCTCTCTTACTGCCGTGCAGGCTCTGAGGGCTGTGTTGGAGGGGCGGCGTGCGGATGAATCATAGCTCATACTATGCACTCGCAGGTGCATAGTGTGAGCCACCCAAACAAGTTTACGTTGGCTGAAAAATGGAAACTTCGAGGGAAACTTAGGGTGCGCCGAGGGAAACTTGTTTCGCTCCCATGTAAACAAAAGTCAGCTGTTTCGGCCTTGCTCGGACAGAAATCCGTCAACAAAACATAGCGTTCCGCAACCCTAAGTTTCCCTAAACCCAGAGAGGCAAAAAAAGGGGCGAGATGCACCCAGAAAGTGCATCCTTGAGCTACCGAATACGGGCTCTATCGCAGATGTCATGCGGGCTGAAGGCAAGCATCGCCTAGAGTGGTTGGCAGCATGCTGTCATCGGTGGAAACGGGTGGTATGTCGTCGTGCAAGTCATCAAGGTGGAAGAATTGACGGGCGCGCCCAGCTTGTTGCCTCATGCACTTCTGCGGCAAAGCGTCCTCAATGACACAGAAGATCGGCAATCAAGATCGGCAATCTAGCGCTCCGAATCTCAATTTTCTATTGAAGATCAAAAAGTAACCTAAGGGTCAGGATCAGCAAAATGTAGCCCATTACGCGCATTGAACCCTGCAGCATAGAGGAAATGATCCCCGAAGGGCTGACTGATCTTGTCCTTACGATCCGGACCAAGCCCCCTGAGCTTGGTCGTGGGCTGCACTCGGGTAGTGCAGCCGAAATGCGCGGCATGGTCCGCATTATGAACTAACGTTCAGTGCCTCAGATGTCTTCTTCCTTACGCTTCCACGGTTGCCGGAACACTGATGTGATCCCCGAGCGAATTCCCCCGGCCATTTTCGTCGCTGTTTTACCAACAGGTGCGACGGTCCGAGACATCGAAAAGCGCATTTCTTCCGCAAACACCTTTTCAACTCGCTCAATCGCCATTTCCTCACGTTCGTCTATGCGGCCATCGGCTTCCATTACGTCACGAAGAAACGATTTAATGTCCGCAAGCATCACGCTAGCCTTACAGTCGGGATTGTCACGCGCAAAGGCGCCAAGTGTCGCGGCAGCTGTCTTGATGTCGTAGTCGCCGAGCTTCTTCCTGACAAACTCAAGCCCACGATCAACAAATTGCTCCGAATAGCCCCAACGCCGAACAAAATAATGCTTGATCGTGTCGAGTTCACTCTCATGGACATGTCCATCGACGGCTGCAACCTTCATCGCCAGCGGGGCCATTAAGTCAAAAAGTCCCAAGCCCAACACATCCAGTGGGGTATTAATGAAATCGGGTATTACAGTCGCCTTGCCGCTGTCATCTTTCAGATAACGGGTAATCCCAAGCCAAGCGCCGCCAGATAGCACGCTGGCCGCGATGACCCAACCAATCGGGGTGGCTGCCGTTCCTATACCAATCGCTGCGAGCAGACCTGGTGCGGCAAAGAATTTTTGCGCAACAAACGCCGAGCTAGCCACCTGCGCCCCTGTGGCGGCCACACCAGCAACATCCCAAGCCTCGAAGGCCGACTTCTTGATCCGCGTGGATGTGTAGGCGTCCTCTCCGATGCCGAGTTTGGCTTTAAACCTTAGCTCATCTTCAACAACGTCATCGACACCCTCAAACCACTTCTCATCCATATCAGACCTTTGGCTTCAAGGTTTCAAAGGAAACAACCGATAACCTAATCCGACGTTCGAGTGCCTTGTTGCCCATGTCTTGTATGGCACCCACTGCAAACCCAAAGGCAATGGCAAGGGCCCCGATAAATGGACCGAAGACAAATCCAATGATTGGCACCGACGTTACCAAGTAGCCAAATATAGCTCCAAATATCGTGCCGGTGCTGGCCATGGGGAATTCAGCAAGGATTGTCGTGATGGTGTCCAGCACCTTTCGGCCAATTTTGACAACCATTGATCCCACCCGGATCGTGGTCTTTGCTATTGTGAAAAGAATAGATTTTGCATCAGCCGAAATCGCCAGAGCATCTATCCGCTTCTTCAGCAAAACTTCGGATAAATCAAAAGATAGTAGATCGCGGATTTCACCCTCAGATTCAGCTGCGCATTCCATTTGCATGGTCTTCCCCGATTCCGGCTCTACAGCTTCGACAATCATAGTGCACTCCTCTGCCTACCTTCGTAGATCAGCATGCATATTCGAAAATGAAACAGCAATACGCAACTTTCCAATAAAGTTCTATTTATGGTGTGATCACGCAAACCTGCTGATGATCCGAACTGCCGCATCCAAAGATAGCTGTGAAGTCCGTTCAGATATCGGGTTTATGACTTCCGATGGACCCAAGACGCCTGTGCGGTTCGCCTTCCCGCTGGACTACCGTGAGCGACTGTTCCCGAACCTCTTCTCGACGGAGCCCGGGATGTGCCTACACCGCCAGAGCTGCCGAGTGCTTAGCACGGATGGCGAAGGGGCAGTTCAGCATCCGGTTGGTAACGTGGGCCGCAGACGAGCAGATGACGGATATGTTGGGTTTATCTCCGTGAGAGCCATCCTGCAGAAAATTAGGAATGGCTCGATGTCCAGGGGCTGACAAACGGGAAATATTCATGGGGAAATGCGATGTCCTAGAAAAACCGCATAGATGTGATGGGGATAGGTCTAGTTGGCAGATAAGGCTCAGATGCAATTCTGCCTGTATTGACCGAGGGTTAATCTAATTTGCGATACACTGCTGATCAAGCAGATGAATAACCGCATCAGCATCGGCAGGGCTTATAGTCGCGATAGCCAGCGGCGCGCTATCAAAAGCAGTGTTGTCTGTATTGGAATTAAAAGTGGGAAGTTTGAAGGGCAGACCTCGGCGCGAAGGAGGGACCTTTCCGAAAGCCCCACCTACTTGGGATTTCGAAATAACCCGAGTATTGACCCTTCCGGTTTGCCGGTCCACAACTTCAGTGTTTGTTGAACGGTTCTGGACAAACGGCTGTTATTGTTTTGATTTGAGCCAGAGGTGAATTAATTTGCAGCCGAGTTACATTCCGATTTCTCAGGTATTCAGTCAAGACCAACGCTTCACTGTGCCCCTATTTCAACGGCCCTATGTCTGGAACCGCGAAGAGCAGTGGGAACCACTTTGGGACGATGTGATTGGTATCCTCGGTCGGCTAAAAGCCAGAGAGGGCGATGCTGTCGTAGCTAGCCATTTTCTTGGAACTATCGTTTTGGAGCAGCGGCCAACGGCAACCGGAAGCCTGCCTAGACGTGAAGTGATCGATGGTCAGCAGCGGCTCACAACGCTTCAGATTATGCTGAAAGCCGTAGAGAATTCGCTCGAAGCTAGCTTATCTTCTTGCGAAGATGCTGACAAAGAGGCGGTTAATCTGGCGAAACGCCAGGTGGCCAAGTTGACAGCCAACGATGCCAATGGGCTAGAGATTTATAAGGTATGGCCGACGAATGAGGATCGTGCGCCGTTCAAGGCCGTTATGGATGGGACCGCTGAGCGAGGACGAATGGCAGAGGCCTACTCTTTCTTTCATGTTGCAGCACAAGAATTTCTTAAGACAGGCGCACCCGCGGATATGGCGAGCATCCTCTCTGAGGCAGTTCGCAATTACATGCGGCTAATCGTGCTGGATCTTGATCAAGAAGATGAACCGCAAGCAATCTTTGAAACTCTCAACGCCCATGGCACGCCGCTGCTACCAGCTGACCTCATTAAGAATTGGCTGCTGTGGGAAGCTGCGCGACAGAAAGTTGACGCGTCTCCACTATACGAATCCTACTGGCAGCTCTTTGACCGCGACCATGATTATTGGCGAGCCCGAGTGGGAACGGGCCACGCTGCCCGCGCTCGCGTTGACACCTTCCTACAAAACTGGCTTTCCAAGGAAACTGGTGATGCGATTCCGGCCAAGCATCTCTATGATCGGTTTCTGCGATATACAGAAAAACTTCGCGCGGAGCATGAAGGGTTCCGAGTGTCTAATCTAATGGCATCGATTCATGCCGATGCCCTAAGATTTGAAACAATTGATCGCCCGGCAGGAAACAGTCGCTTTGAACTGTTTCTGGAAAGGATGAAGCGTCTGAATATTGTCGTTTTCCACCCTCTGCTACTTGAGGTGATGGCCCGTGCTGAAGCTAATGCTCAGGACGCAGATGCGTTAGGTGAAATTCTTGAAAGTTACCTTGTTCGCCGTTTGATATGCGGCGCGCAGACCAGAAGCTACGGCACGCTCGCACTCACCATTCTGAAAGCAATTAGGCTGCAAAACGATAAGCCTGCGAGCGAGGTAGTTCATGATGTTCTGGCATCGCTTACAGGCTCCGACGAATGGCCGTCCGATGAAGTGTTTCGACGCAACTGGACGAACCGCCAATTCTACGGTTATTTTAAGCGCGATCGGGTCCTTATGATCCTTCAGGCTCTTGAGCATAAATACCAGAGCAGAAATACTAAGTCTGAACCGCTAATGTCATTTGACTGGTCGCAATTACAAATCGAACACATCATGCCGCAGTCGTGGGAAACATACTGGCCGCTTCCAGAGGGTGTTGCGGCAGAGCAAAGGAAAGCCGACATTCAAGGGATCGGCAATCTTACCTTGGTTAGTAAAAGGCTTAACCCAAGCTTGTCGAACGGTCCTTGGCTCGATCTTGATGCGGAAAAACCCGGCAAGCGCTCTGGTCTTCATGCCCATACCATACTCATGATCAATCGGAACCTTTTAGATCAATACAACGATGAATGGTCTGACGCGGCCATCGGTGCGAGGGCGGAGCTGTTGTTTTCGGATGCAAAGGACATCTGGCCACGGTGAGTGGCTTGAGATGAATCCGCAGTGCGTAATCCTATGATACCGTTTAACCTACCTTTTTAGCATTCGCCACCGATCAGGGCGAGCGATCTAACTGCAAAACCTCTACCTACTGATGGCGATATCCTGAGATATCTGGGTGAAAAAGCGCAGCGAATTCCTGCATATTTACTAGAAACACCCTTTTGGAGGGGCAAGACGTCATCAAAATTCGTTGTATTAACTGATGGTTTCCTACGCACTGATCATATCAGCTCGAGGGTTCGTAAGGAGTTCTCCGCTTCTGCCTTTAGAAAATATCTCACATGTCCAGTGCTGTCGTCTCGTTGGAACAAGATGTCGGACATTCTTACGGAATCGTTCAGGAATTTTCGAAAGAAACCAAGCCTGTCGTAGATGATGTGACCGAGGATAAGGCCCACGTCGCCCTTGCCACGAAAATCGACTAATGCCTGATAACCAATCCCCGGATTTTGAGCGATCTTGCGCATCAGATTGAGCTCGCAGTCAGCAATGGGAGCTTCCTTGAATGCCAAGAGGATTGCATCGGTCATGTCGAGATTTGCCGCTCGTTTGGCCCAGTCAGCATGTTGCTGGGCCGATGGCTCGTCTAACTCAATCGAGCCGCGGATATTCAGTTCTTCCGTGATAGCTTCAGACAGCTTCGAGATGCCCTCTTCCGTTGAACGTTTGAGAAGATTTCGAAGGTTCTTTGTCGAGCTCGAAGGAACTCTCTCTAATGCTCTGGCGATATTGGCGGCTGAAAATACGCTCATAAAAAATCCTTTTGGATTCAGTGTAGTTATAATCGCCAATCCACAAAAGGAGTTTCATAGAAAAGTGGATGAAGTTTATGGCCTTAACTTTGCCGCAGCAAGCTGTTGCCCATAACCGGGTAAACCCAATGGAAAATAGGAATGGCTCGACAAACAGGGACGCATCGACGGAGAAGAACCATGGGGAAACACGATGTCCTGGGGGAACCCCATAGATGTGATGGGGATGGGTAAAGCTGCCAGATAACGCTCAAGCTCAATTCTGCCCATGTTAACCGAGGATCTTTCCAATTCGCAAAACAACACTACTCAGGCAGATCGACAACTGCATCAGCACTTGCAGGGCTTGAAATCGCGATAGTCAGTGGCGCCCCAATTCGCTACGCAACATTATTCCGATGTGCAGGCGGAAAATGGCAGCGGATCGCGCAGAGGCTCTGCCGTAATCGTCATGGCGAAATTCAGGATCGAAGACACCCCTTGCGGCTTATGCACATCAGCAAGGCTCTTAGCATTTTCGTCCAACACAATAGGAAGAGAGGCTCGCACCATGCCATGCAAGCCATTCACGTCTTCAAGTGATGAAAAGATTTTCGTGATCGCGACGTGGCCGCCGTAGAATCGATCGGACCGAATGCGTAGATGCTGTTCCATTGCCGCGAGCACATCAACATTTTGCAAGGTGTCGATCTGGAGGTCTAATGATGAAGATAGGCTAAAACCCGTAGTCTCGCTCGCTTCCATGCGCTCGAAGTTGACCAGTGCTCCTTGGATATGCAACTGCGCCGTCACGTCGCGGTCGGCGCGATTCTTAGTGCGGAAATTTCCTTCAAGCATCAGACCGTCGATGCGTGCCAAGGTTGCGGTCTCGTCAATGCTGGCGCGCATGTCATCAACCAGCGGGAGTAGCGCTTCAATTTGCTCGGCACTATCCAGATTAGCTGCGAATTTCGCAAGATTGCTCGGGTTTCGCGCTGCGATCTCGTCCTGAATAATGCGATAGTTTGTCGACAGGTTTTTAGCAGTTTCGCAGATTTCAAGACGCCGGGCCGACGGCAACTGTGCGAGCGTCATGTCCTGAGCCTGCTGCGGGGCCATTCGGACCAGCTCCAGTTTCTTTACCTGAAGTCGCTGCGTGATGATCGAACGGATCCTTTTCTTCTCATCATCGATTGCGTTGCGCAAACCCTGTTCAAACTCTTCGCCGTTAAACTTCTCATCCAGATTTATTACAACACCATCGACTACGAGCCAAGTCGCAACCCCGCCAACAATACCGCAGACCACAGCGACCGGACCGGCGGGTGCACAGAGTGCGGCACCAGTGCCTGCCCCTGTTAACAGTGACCCGCCTTTGAATACGCCTTTGCCGGCTGTCTTGACCGCAACTTTTGCAACGATCTTTTTAGCCACGGATTTACTAATGACCTTGATCGAGGCGGCGCCAGCAACTGTCGTTGCGGCAGCCACTGGCGCCGTTACTGTAACGCGCTGGAAAGCGCCTTGCGTCGCCTGACGCGTCGCGTCGCCAAGATCTACCGAGCCAGTGGCCATACTGATCTTTTCGCCCAAAACCTTTTCATAAGTTTCCAGAAAATTCGCATCCATTTCGAACGAGACGCTGTTTAGCCGATCTGAAAGACCTGCAAAAAGCCGCTCTTCGAGATCGTTTTCAAGTTTGCCCCATCCGGCGGCAAAAAGCTCAGTATATTCGCCACGTATGCTGTAATGAAAATCGGTATAACCCTCGATGCTGTCATAGACGGGTTGGAAAGCGCGATCCAGAAGTGGATCCAGATTTGGCAAAACTTGATCCAGCACCGCATCCGGTGCAGCTTCCAGGGCCTTGCGGAACGCATCGGCCGTCAACTCGGATCTTGTCGGGGCGGCGTCTTGGGCCTGAATCGACGGCGTGGCGGCCTGTCTGCTGCCAGCGACCTGCAATCCCACAGTTCCCAGCGTCATCGTAGCAATCGTGCCCCAGAAAAACCAAACTGCCATACGGCTCTTCGGAGCGACATGAGATGCCTTTGAAATAGGAGTCATTTTTCAGCCGGAATCTGTTTTATATGAAGGAAATCAGCAACAATAGCGGCGGACCGGCCCATGATAAAGGCGAACAGTGCAGCATCAAGGCTAAACAGAACCGCCAACCAGCGTTGCTCTGGAAATTGGATTGCCAACCACAGCTTGCCGCTTTCATATGTTTGCAGCGGCGCCATAAGCTGAGAGACCCAACCGTCGCGCCGCAGCAAACCATCGAGAGCTACGGAGGGAACCTCAGACAGCTGCGCGTTCAACAATTCTTTGGGTATTGAGTCGGTATAATAACCCTGCCATGCAGCGTAGACCACCAAGGGAAAAACCGCGAATGTCGCTAAATTGATCGCAGCATTGCGGTGAAATGGTGCCTGCAAATGCTTGCCAATAACCGACTGTAGCCATGTGAACATTAGGCTTGCCAGCAAGAACGCGACAGCAAGCTGTGGCAAGCGCTCGGCTTTCATCGCAATGGCCTGCCACGCCAGTAGGGGCACCGTTACAACAACAACAACCAGGGACCAAAACGCCGAGCCTAGTCTGCCGCTTATCCAACGCATAACCCAGGTATCCTCGCGCCACGTTACTCGTCGCCGCGCCAAGTGCATGTTCAGCAATAGTTCTTGGTGAGCCATGTAAAGCACAGCGCTTAGCGGTAAGAGCGTTATCGCAGCCCAGTCCCCATAAGCATAAGCGGTTCGCCAAAAATACAAAGAAACCATTACAAAACTGGTTGCCAAAAAGGCGCGCAAAATACCGTAAAACATAAAAGGCCTAGGCTATCTGAATATGGGTCTTTTTGCCTGACCTGATGGTAAAGGCAAGATTTCTTTTGCTTCTCAAATCTTTGATTCAATTTGCTTCTTAGGTGAAACTGTTGTCGCGGGGTGAATCGTCGGCGCGCGTCTGATGGCTTCAACCGGCTCAGAACTTCTCCCATTGCGCCCGCAACCTGCCTAGTGTGTCACCTACTGCTTTGTTCATGTCCGGCCAGTCAACCAAGCCCAATCCTTCACAGTGTTATTCTGGGGCTTAGGGCTCATATCATCTCTTTCCGCTAAGTATCGCCGCCCGCCGCTTCAACTCGACACCGTAGACCCCTCTGTGAGTCATCTGCGTGATTGCTTCGATGATATCTTCGATCGTGGTCGCACTTGTGGGCAGTTTGAACCTGATCAGCTGTTTAGCCATCGCTTCTTAGGATGATTTTGATCGGTCTGAGACGGTCTTGAGCCAGTCGACCATATGTCAAGCAGAGTTAAAAGTTTACCTCCGTCTCTGCGCGCTGGTTTTTTGGTCCCCCGCCCAATGATACTGTTGACTCGTGAATGTGAATTCAATATTCACATTCACATAAGGAGAAGAATCATGGCACTCACTGCAAAAGAACGAAAACAAAATCAGCTGGCACGGGAGCAGGAAGACATGCGGCGTCAGCCGGACTCTACCTACGAATTCCTCGACACGCCATTTCACCGATTTATCGAAGAACGGATGAGCCTGAGCGATGTCGAGCTCATGTTTGACCTCATGGGGCTCGAACCACCTACCTTCGCAGATGACCGCGGACCTGAAGCATTTGCATCAGATGGGTGCTTTCGAACGGACGAAGATCGAGACGACGCGTTTCAGGGCTATGCGGGAAGCATTGGCCGCGCCGAAGTGATGGTCGGTCATTTAATGGATGCGGCGGTCGAGCTGGCTGACGTTATCAACCGCTACAAAAAGCAAGCGCTCAAAAAACGACGCGCGGAGATCGAAGCAGCGGACCTTTCAGATCCAAACAAAAGACGTGAAGCGCTCGAGACGGCCACCCGCATCGCGCGGATCGAAGAGGCTTTGAACAAAAACGTGCGGCGAACTCTCCCACAATGGATGGTCAAAGGAATCTAAACGCCGGCAAAACGGCTGACCCGAACCCAATCAAAACCTCAAATCACGACCCAACCTTACGCCGCTCTGGCCTAGGGCGCTTCGGAGGCTTGGCCTGACGGGCCCTAATTTTGCGACACATGACAATCAGCATCTTCATAAGGAAACCGACATGCTGGACGCTTCAATTTCAAATCCGCAGCAATACTCCGCGCTGCCCTATCCTTACTTCAAACGTAGTGATGGCATCTATCTGACCACAACCGATAAAGACGGCGAACATGATGAAACCTGGATTTGCTCGGAGATCACGGTGATCGGTGACGGTCGCGATGCATCTGCACAGTATTGGGGGCGCATCATAGATGTTGTAGACCTCGACGGTGCGTCACACAGGCTATTCATGACCATGGCGGACCTTGCAAGTTCACCGAGCAAGGTCCTCGGCCGCCTGAGCGACAATGGCCTACGCTTTGCCCGCGGCAGGCCTGCGCGAGATGGCATTCTTGATTTGCTCAGTAGATGGGAGACACATCATCGCTTCCTTGTGACAAACAAGACTGGCTGGGCGTCCCGAGCGTGTGATGCGTTCGTCATGGATGCCTCCCACATTATTGGAGACCACAATGTTCACTTCATAGGGGAAACCACAAGCATATCCACTGGCGCAGCTTCACGCGGCGACATTGATGCGTGGAAATCTGAAGTCGCACAGAAGTGTGTCGGCAATCCGGTATTGATCGCGTCTATGTCACTCGCTTTCTGCGGGCCGTTGCTTGACCTGCTGGGTAAGGACAGCTTCGGCCTCCATCTGCGTGGATCCTCCTCATGCGGAAAATCAACTGCCTTGAACACTGCCATATCGGTTTGGGGTGGCCCCGAACGGATGAGCAGCTGGCGCACGACTGCAAATGCGCTTGAGCCTACTGCTGCAAGTATGAACAGCACGCTGCTGGCGCTGGACGAGTTGGGTCAGATATCCGGGAAGGATGCGTTTGACGCCGCTTATACGCTTGGAAACGGTCAAGGCAAACGACGGGCGAACGCGTCAGGACGTGGAACCCCGCCTGTGTGCTGGCGCGTGCCTGTCCTCTCCTCTGGTGAAATCACTCTGGCAGAGAAAATCGCAGAATCCGGTCAGAAGACGATGACTGGCCAAGAAGTAAGGATCATTGATATTGCAGCTGACATAGGAAAGTTTGGCGCTTTTGAAGATATTCACGGAGCGATCTCGCCAGCTCATTTCGCAGAGCAGCTAAAGGCGAGTGCTAAGAACGCCTTCGGCTTGGCGGGTCCCCTTTTTGTCGAAAACTGCCTGTCGAGAAGTGGCAACCTAAAGCCTATTCTTGATAGCCAAGTCGGTGCGCTGGCCAATTACTTCCTCGGCAGACTCACAGAGTCTGCAGACGGGCCCATACAGCGCGTTGCAGCAAGCTTTGCCCTAACCGCAGTGGCTGGTGAACTCGCTTCTCTATGGGGCCTCACAGGTTGGCCCAAGAGGTCAGCTATTGAGGCAGCGGGACAACTATTCGAGGCATGGGTAGATCGGCATTTGGCCGTCACCAACTCAGCTGAACTTGTTTGGTTGCCGAAGCTAGATACCTTTCTGGAAGGTGCAATCGGATTTGGCGTCTGTGCCGCTGATGCGTCGGCAGCGCTAAACGACTTCGGCTTCTGGACCGACACGTTTGTCTTTCTGAACGACCGTGCCTGGAGCGAAGCATTTGGAGCCACAAACCAGCACGAAGCTGCAAAGGCACTAGCTGACCATGGCGTATTGGTAAAAGACGGCAAGCACTTCAAGACCAAGACACCGCGGTCAGTAGGCACACGCGAGCGCCTCTATCGGCTCCGCATCAGCGCGCTCAGCGCTGACCTCGGGCTCCTGATGGCTGCGTATGAAAGTTCGGAACACAACTTGACCACATAAATCCGTAGGGCCGCGGGGGTCAAACGAAACCCCTCTGGCCCCAAGGCCCCACCAATTCGCGACAATTGCTCATCAACGCCATCGCCTCTGCACATCGCTAGCAGCGGTCCAATAGCCATGCCCACACCCTACCCCCGTCCCTACAGCCCACTAGAGGAGATCATCCATGAACGCTGTATCAGACAGTTCTAAACGTTCCCGCATCAAGCACTTCGTTGGGCTGATAAGGGTATCGACCGGAAAGCAAGCCGACGACAACATGAGCCTTCACGTCCAAGATGAACGCATCCGCGCATATGCTTCGCAGTTTCCAAGTGCAGAGTTGACCATCTTCTCAGAGGTTGGCAGCGCCTCGAAATCGCAGACAGAGCTCATGCGGCCTGTTCTTCATAGCGCAATCGAAAAAGCTCGTGAAATCGGCGGGACCCTGATTGTCGTTCGCATTGACCGTTTGTCCCGCAATCTTGACGTCATTCCTTTTCTCAAAGGAATAAGGATCTATTCGCTCGATCAGCGCTTTGCAGGCCAACAGCGACTGAAAGAACTGGTCGAAGACGCTGCCCGAGAGTCGCTAGCAATTAGCGAAGGCTCCATTGCCTCTGCGGCAAAACGTAGAGCTCGCGGAGAGAAGCTGGGGAACACAACCAATCTCGGTGACGCCCAAAAGAAAGGCTGTCAGAGCAACAGTGTTCGCGCCCGCAAAAAGGTGCTCGATCTGGCTGAAATGTTTACTCGCGACCCCAGCTTGCAGTTTTTGACACATAGCCAACTCTGCGGTGTGCTCAATCAACGAGGTTTTCTGAACAAGCGCAACGTCTGGAATCAGGTGCCTTGGACCAAGGAGACAATCAGGCGGACCCGAAAGAAGGCCATGGAAATCCTGAAGACAGAATGAGTAAATATGAGCGCTCCGGGTGAAGTCCGCCCGGGGCGCCGAAGTCTGATAGAGCGCTTCGTAACCATTTCCAAATCAACACAGTTTTAATCGTCAAGTGTGAGCCTACTAAATGATTCTTTAACAGCCTGCATTGCTCACCGGCGGAACTGAACCTATCGTGCAGCGAACAGATTTAGGGGCAGAAAATGGCAATTAAGAAAAGCGACATATACCGCTCGCTCTGGGACAGTTGTGATCAGCTACGCGGCGGCATGGATGCTTCGCTCTACAAAGATTACATCCTGACTCTGCTATTTGTGAAATATGTCTCGGACCGGGCGGGACAGGCCGATGCCTTGATCAACGTGCCAAGCGGCTGTTCGTTTGAGGACATCAAAGCGCTCCGCGGCACCAAAGATATTGGTGAAGGGATCGACACTGCGATTGCAGGCATTGCCGAGGAGAACGACCTCAAGAACGTCATCGACCGCGCCTATTTCAATGATACTGAGAAATTCGGGCGTGGTGCCAAGATGGTCACAACGCTGACCGCTTTGATCAATATCTTCAGCCGCGAAGAGCTGAACTTTAGCCGGAACCGTGCCGACGGCGATGATATTCTCGGTGATGCTTATGAATATCTGATGCGCAACTTCGCAACTGAGTCCGGCAAGAGCAAAGGGCAGTTTTACACCCCATCAGAGGTCTCGCGCATTGTGGCAGCTGTGGCTGGCATCAATCGTGCGACCAGTCCCAAGCAAACGGTATATGACCCAGCTTGTGGGTCCGGCTCTCTCCTCCTCAAAGCGGCAGATGCGGCGAATGTGGAACTGACGGTCTACGGACAGGAGTTCGACATCACCACGCGGGGCCTCGCGAAGATGAACATGATCATGCACGGACGCGAGGATGCGGAAATTGCCCAGGGTGACGTCATCGGGGAGCCGCAGTTCAAAGCCTCCGACACAGAGCTTCAAACCTTTGACTTCGTCGTTGCCAACCCGCCCTTCTCGACAAAAGCATGGGGCTCGGGACTGACGAGCGACAACTGTCTGTCGTCAGGGTTTTTGGGACCAATGGCTGCCTAAACTAAGAGAGAGTTTGGCTCATCTTGTTGGTTTGATTATGCGGCGTGCTGGCGGTGATGCAAGCGTCGCGCTTCGAGTGTCTTTCG
>Ga0209345_10000073_pt1 | contig 149551 bp, 137 predicted proteins | sample Cruoilmetagenom7_FD_187294 | JGI IMG/M metagenome (GOLD analysis project Ga0209345, IMG submission 187294) | Oil polluted marine microbial communities from Coal Oil Point, Santa Barbara, California, USA - Sample 7 (SPAdes) (version 2) | ecosystem: Environmental > Aquatic > Marine > Oil seeps ... | reverse complement strand
TATTATTCTCAACGCATTAAGAGTGCTTCCGCTGCTATTGAGGTGACTACATGTATATTAATTCCCTCTTATATACTATAATATTGATATTGGAAGCGGTAATGGTAATAAAGGGGAATACGATATGATCATTGATATTTTAACAATCTCTATGCTAGTAGTAGCGACTATAGTTATTAGTATAATTCTCACATTGATAAATCAATGAGTGGAATGACTAAAGAATTTTATAGTTATTTTCTGTAAATGATTAATCAGCTTATATGTCTAGTTTAAAAATGTAGCTGTTAATTAGCACCACAGTGCATTATTTGATTGTCGTCTTAAGAGAATATTCAGATGATTGGATGTGTAAACTATATTCCTCTTATAGCGATCACCGTTTTTACGTTAGTATTCCCTCAACGACTGCTTTGTGGTGAACAGCGACCACTATGCTTATCAACCCTTGGTGTAACGGTTTTTTCATAAGATATGGTCGCTTTAATCAGGAAAGCGGACACCAGAAGTGCTGAGGGCCGCGAAGCAGCCCCACTGCCCTGACTTGTTAGATTTACTCGCCCCAGAATTTCCACCATTTTTTACTATTAGCCTCTCTTGATGCTTTCCCTTTCTCAGATCCTTTATTAAGCTCTCTCTGGGCTTGCTCTGATTTTTTAATTCTTTGCTTCTCAACACCTTTTAATTCGTCTGACTTATCTTTCTTATCTTTCTTAGCTTTCTTATCTTCTACTCTATCTTTTATTCTATCTTTATCTTCATCTAGATCCCCTTTTGCCTCCATTGCAGCTTTATGTACTGTCTTCTGTTCTTCAGTAGGCTTGCCTTTTCCAGCCCACTCGGGCTTTTCAGCCATAACTGGAGTTACGAAAATACTCATTAAAATTATTGCTATTAGATTTTTATTCATGTGGAATATTCCAATTTAATTTAAATTTACGATTTAAAAAGCCTGCTAAATAATTAGCAGGCTTTTTTGTGATTACAATTTTTCCAGTAATAAACTTTCCGCCATAAAACAACCCGAATTGTCGAAGCTGCCGTAAACGTCTAGATGTTGTCCTGACTGTAATTCAGCCACACTGACCGCTTCGCTTTTAAAACCATCGTTTTCAATAGTTAACAGGTAGGCGTTGGTATTTTCATCTGTTGTTACGCAAGTATCGCCCATTGTGTTATCCAGCATATCGAAACCTAACATATCGTTGTGGAATGATACGAAACTTCCAGTCAACTGTGAGGTCATTGCTGATGCAGGTTCTACGAATATAACAGCTGCATTAACCTGTACATTGAGGTCATCGTAAATGCCTTCAACTTTTATTGTCATACCCTTTTCAAGTTCTTCTAGCAGCATCGACTTACCAGTCATATCAAATACTCTGGTTGCAGATACAAACTTAATAGTCTTTAGCATATCGTTCTGGTCGAGTATTTCTATCAGCTGATTATCGGTATCAATACTTTCAATTACGCCGTTAACTATTTTGAAAACATCTGCTGCAGCCAGTTCAACGACTTCAGCTTCAAAGCCAACATAACGATCATCATTCATGTTGCTGTAGTATCCCAATACTGTCACAACACTGTTATCTGTTAACTCAGACTGATCGACTGCATCACCCATATCATTAAAGTAGGATGTTGATGAAGCGGTAGAGATTTTTATACAGTGTTCCTGCTCATTTTCATGATTTTCGTCGTCGTCATTATCCCTAACGTTTACAAGCTCGTCGTCGTTGTTGTCTACTGGCTGCTCGCACAGCTCAAAACTATTTTCTTCGATGGCATCTACATAGCCACTAAGACGAACTAGTTTGCCAAGCATGGTGTCCGTTAAAACATCTATAAAAACGACTGGGCGGAAACGATAGTCGCCATTGCCATTTTGAATCAGGTGGATGGATTTCTGCGCATCCATATCCAATTGCAGTGCCAGGGTTTGGCCTGCGGTGATAACAATCTCACCACGAGGGTTCAGATCCAGTTTGCCATTGCCGCCCATTTTTGGAACAACGGTTTCATCTTCCAGTATGTTTCCATCCATATCCAGAACAAGTAATTTTGGATCAGAGATCTGCATACGCACTTTGTAATAATTGCCAGCGGGGATATTAGTGGTTAGTGAGAATAGGTCAGAGTGACTGTTCAGGTCGAGCAGATCAATGGTTTCATTACCGCTAAACAAGCTTACGGTGCCATCCTCACCCAGCAGTGATATTTCACTTACAGTAATAAGGAATTTATTGAAGCCATCAATAGGCGCATCGGTTAATAGAACCGCGACAGAGCCGGTGCCCTTGCTGGTATCGCCTATACCCTGATCTGAGGATTCACAGCCGTATATAATCAGTGATAACACTGTTAATAGGGTGAATTTGAAATACCTGTTGATTGAAGATTTCATCATTTTATCCTGCATATTGTTTTGTCATTTGATTTGCAATATATCATGATCCGATAGGCACGATTGTTAACAATTGTTAAAATAGTGACGTAGGGAGCTAAATTAAAAATTGATTGATGGGTTCTTATTTAGTAAAAGTTGAGCTCCAGTCTCGCACTACTAAATCTGTAAAACTGCCGTTATCTTTCCGCTTCTTAAATATTAATTAGAAAGTTATTACCTTATCTGCATTGAGGAATAGATTATGGAGACTAACCGGGTTAGCCATTGCTCCATCAGTAGGCTCTGTAATTCCGCGACTCATTGCGCATAGCGTACAAATCACAACTTTTCCACCCATGCCCTGAAAGCCATCTAATAACCCTGAAGTGACGCCGTTTTAACTCCATTAGGTGTGACACAAACAAGTTTTGGATTCGTTCTGTTATGAATACTATTATCTGGATTAGTTAATTCTACACCACTAGTTTGAACGAAAAGAGTGACATCATCCGCAGGCGCAGTTCTACCAGGACTCATTAATAGATTTATCCCACGTGGCAGCTCATTTTTCCTCTGTGGGATGAGAAACGCCAGTGAACTTAAAAATGAGTTTGCTAAAGGGTTTATTCATTGGGCGAAAAACATAAGCTGCTGCTGCAGGCATTAACGCATAGAAAAACATTTCTTCGTTGTCCTGAGCGACAAATAGTACTAATACAACGATAATGACAATGGTTATCAGGGTATAAATAGTCCATGCCATTTTAGTATAGAAAATATACTTATCATTTTGATTGTCTGTCATATTCTTCGATTCCTGGTAACTCTTAATTGAATTACACCGTTATTGTTTATAAATATTACCTAACGTTAAAGCTGTGCAGCGTAGTTTTAATGCGTGATAAAACTAAGAAATAAATAAGCCGCAAGGATCACTGAAACCCACATAACCATACTGCCAACAGGATAAATGCGCGAAAGTAAGCCACTGACACCCTCGTGTCTTCGAGAAATAAAAGTCAGGCATAGATCAAATTTCGCGAGAAACGTCTGGCGTAAAGACTGGTCCGCTTGCCATATAACAGAAAATGTTTTTTGTAATGCAACTGGAGCAAGTCGCCGATAGGTCCAATCAAAATCCAGGTTCGTGGAGCGAAGTTCAGGCGGATACAGGCCTTTGAGATTCAGCCATACAAACGCCAGTGCCGAAAAGAATAATAACTGAGTCTGTGCTAATACATGTGTCGCATCATAAGGGTTGTAACCCGTATCGTAGGGCAGTAAAGAGTACAGCGCTGAGGGATAAACACCAATGGCAACACAAAGCACCGCGGCAATCGTCATCGCCAGCAACATGTTGTTGGGTGGATCACTGGCGCGGATTCCTGAGTCATGGGCGAAGAAAGCAAAATAAGGAATTTTAATCCCGGCATGATGAAAAACACCGGCAGAGGCAAATAACAACATTAACCATATCCAGTCATAGCCTTCTTCCAGGGCGGCAGACATCACCATGGATTTGCTCACGAAACCACTGAATAAAGGGAAAGCCGAAATAGAGGCAGCCCCCACAATGCACAACACCGTGGTCTTCGGCATAGTTTTGTAGAGACCACCCAGATCAGAGCCATTGATACGACCGGTCATGTGTAACACGGCGCCCATTGTCATAAACAACAAGCCTTTAAAGATGACATCATTAAAAGCATGTGAAACGGCGCCGTTAATGGCGAGCGCTGTGCCAATACCGATACCAACGACCATAAATCCCACCTGATTAATTAAGCTATAGGCCAGCACCCGGCGCAGATCGTTTTCGATCACTGCAAAAAAGATGGGGAAACAGGTCATCGCGGCACCAATATAAACCAGCAATTCTGTGCCAGGGTATCCACGAGCTAATGCATAAACGGCCACCTTGGTGGTAAACGCACTGAGAAAAACCGTGCCTGTGACGGTAGACTCTGGGTACGCATCAGTGAGCCAGTTATGGGCAAAGGGGAATGCGCACTTAATACCAAAGGCAATAAATATCAGCCATCCTGCAATGCCGTCTAAGCCGATATAGCCGAACTCTAAAGAGCCGTTTTCAGCCGCATAAAACAGTGCGCCAGCAAGCAGAATAACGCCGGATAAAACCTGAATAATAAGATAACGCATGCCGGCAACATAAGAGCGCTGAGTTCTTCGCGCCCAGATAAGGAATACCGAGGTAAATGCCAGTAATTCCCAGAACACAAATAAGCTCAATAAATCACCAGCAAAAACAGCACCAAGGCCACTGCCCGCATACATCATTGCGGCCACTTGTTGCATCGTATCGCGAACATGCAGGGAGTAGATAATGGCAATGAACGCGGCGATGTGAAATACATAACCGAACATCAGACTCAACTTGTCTGCGCGATAAGGGATAAGCTGATAGTCGAGAAAAGCGAACTGTAAATGAATGCCCTCTGGCACCATCCAGAGATGCAGACCACTTACGATGGGTACGGCCACCATGATCATGTTGCGCACTGTGCCACGGGTGACTGCGGCAATCAGTGCACCGATAAAGAAAGGCAGAAATGGAGGTATCTCAAGCATCCACATCGTAACCACCTACTTCTGTATTATGTTTTTCATCCGCGCTGTCACCAGTACCGGACTTTTTTTCTAAGTCGGCCTGGCCTTCATTATCATAATAGTCTTCGGAACGCATGAGAAAAGTGCGCATCCATGTGGCGACGAGCACCAGAACGACGCAACCAACAAAACCATAAAGCGGATAGAATCCCCAAAGATTTTCCCAACTATGCATGACGTGTCGATGGATCACAAAATCCAGCAAAAAAAGAAGTACACAAATCCCATAAAAAACATACAAAAGTCGTTTTACATTTTTGGGGTTATCAAAAAAATACTTTTTCTCATTGTCCATAAGTTATCCCGGTATTACCAAAATAGCTTTAGCTAATTCATATAAGGGTTGTGGATATACAAATAGAATCACGCAGCCCACCGTGGTGATGCACAGGGCAATTAGTGACGGTAACGGTGCTTCTTTAATTCCGGTTTCAGCAAAGGCTGTTTTTGTACCGGGAAAAAAAGCGCGTAAAGGTATAGGTAATAAATAGGCAATATTCAGTAAAGAGCTAATCATGAGTATGAGCATAATAGTCCATTGCTCGGTTTCCATGCTGCCCATTAATAGAAACCACTTACTCCAGGTTCCGCCGGTGGGTGGCACACCGATGATACTGAGACTGGCAATAAAAAATGCCGCCATGGTAATCGGCATCTGTAGGCCAATGCCACGCATTTCACTTATTTTAGATTTATGTGCCGCAACCAAAATGGCACCGGCACAGAAAAACAGGGTGATTTTACCAAAAGCATGCATGCCAATATGCATTGAGCTACCAATCACACCTGATGAAGTGGCCAGCAATGCACCGATGGTGACATAGCCCAGCTGACTCACTGTCGAGTACGCCAGCCTGGCTTTTAAATTGTCCTGTCGCATAGCCACCAGTGAGGCCAGTAAAACCGAGGCACCGGCCAGATAGAGTAAGAACTGTGTAGTTGGTAATATGGCCAGCAAATCAACACCAAAAATAAGCACACAGACTTTTAATACTGTGAATACACCGGCTTTGACCACGGCTACCGCATGCAGTAGAGCACTCACTGGCGTTGGCGCAACCATGGCCGCGGGTAGCCAGCGGTGGAATGGCATAATAGCAGCCTTGCCAATACCAAAAATGAACAGCACCAGTATTACACCTGCAACGGTCGTATTGACATTAGAGTCAAATACACCACCGGGATTAAAGTCCAGGGTGCCGGCCACAAACCAGGTGCTGACGATGGCTAACAGGAAAAAAACTATCGACGTGCTGAGTAATATTCCAAGATAAATTCGCCCGCCCTGTTTTGCCTCTTTCGTTCCCGCATGGGTAACCAATGGGTAGGTGGATAGAGTCAGCACTTCGTAAAAGATAAACAGGGTGAACAGGTTCTCTGCAAAGGCAATGCCCATCACACTGCCAATGGCAATGGCAAAACAGGCATAGAATCGGGTTTGATTCTGTTCCTCATGGCTACGCATATAACCAATGGCATAAATGGTTGTAATAAGCCAAAGGAAACTGGCTATTAAAGCGAAAATCATTCCCAGTGGTTCAATATTAAAGCTCAACTGTAAACCCGGTAAAATCTCCCACCATTGCACGCTGATGCTTCCACCTTGCTTAATGCCCTGATAAAGCTGAATTACAAAATACAGCAACACCAGGCTGGTGCTTATGGTCACGCCCTCGCGCAGGTTTGGTTTATGCCCCGTCGCCACTATACCCAGCACTGCAAGCACGGGCATTATGATACTGAGTTGAAGCATGGTCTCTAAAGAAAGGCTCATGGACTCACTCCAAACAAACTCTGCGCAGCAGCCTGTGCCACCTGAACGCTAAGGCGAGTGTCTATACCGAAATAGATATTGGCTATGACCAGTGTCCAGGTGGGAATCAGGAAAGACAGCGGCGCTTCTTTAATGCTTTCGCTACCGGCTAAAGGTGGTTTGAAGTAAGCCGCTTCGACAATACGCCACACATAAACAATAGCCAGGAGAGAGCCTAACAAAATGAGCACCGTAACAGACCACCAGCCATTTTCAATGGTTGCCAGAACCAGATACCACTTGCTGACAAATCCAACGGTTAATGGCACACCGATTAAACTTAAACCGCCTATGACAATCGCCGCCATGGTAAAAGGCATTTGACGACCTAAACCATGAAACTGGCTCAATTGAGCACTGCCGATACGGTATACCACCGCAGCCAATGCTAAGAACAGCGCACTTTTCATCAAAGCATGATTAAACAAATGCAGTAAGGTTGCCGTTAAACCGGTGGTGGTACTCACACTGAAGCCAACGATCATATAGCCAATTTGCGCGATGCTTGAGTAGGCAAACAGATGCTTGACATTTTTCTGGTAGATAGCCGCAAATGAAGCTACAAATATTCCCAATAATCCCAGTATCACGAACAGCATCTGCAAAGGTAGTGCGGTAAAAGAAAAGCTAAGACCAAATATCGAGAAAGTGAAACGAATCAGTAAATAGACGGCGACTTTTGTCGCCGTAGCCGCGAAGAAAGCCGTGACTATTGAAGGGGCATAGGCATAGGCATTAGGCAACCAGAGATGAAGCGGAAACAGCGCCAGTTTTAGACAGACCCCGACGATAACAAAAGTAAAAGCGACAAATACGGTGCGTGAATTTTCCACCTCTGGCAAACGTTGGGAGAGATCATACATATTCAGGGTACCGGTCATCTGGTACATCAGGCCGATACCGATCAAAATAAAAGTGGCACCAATGGTACCCATAATCAAATATTGATAAGAGGCCCAGAGCGCACGTCTATCTTTTCCCAGTGCAATCAAAGCGTAGGCTGATAGAGAAGAGATCTCGAGGAAAACAAACACATTAAAAGCATCACCTGTGGCGACAATGCCGAGCATTCCGGCCAGCGATAGCAGGTACAAAATGTAAAAAAGCGTGTGTCGGTCTGCAGGAATTTCCTGTTTTATGCTGGTATGAGCAGCTACCAGCACAACCGTACTGACCGCAGAAATAATCAGTAACAGGAATGCATTGAGCTGATCGATGCGATACTCAATACCCCAGGGCGCATCCCAGCCACCCAGTTCGTAAATAATCGTGCCCGAAGCCATCACCTGTTGCAGCAAAAGTCCGCTGATTAGAAAGGCTAAACCACTCACTATTAGAGCGAACAGCCATACCAGGCGTGATCGTGTTAGAAACAGGCACAAAGGTGCCGCCATCAGCGGTACAATAACCTGCAAAATCGGCAAATGCGCTAACAATCCAGATTATCCTTTTTTTGTATTTCTTCTTCTTCGATGCTTCCATAGGCTTCTTTAATGCGCACCGCCAGCGCAAGCCCCAAAGCGGTGGTAGCAATACCGACTACAATGGCGGTGAGAATTAAAACATGGGGTAAGGGATTCGAGTATTGGCTTATCCCCTCAGCTAAAATGGGGGCGGTACCACCATCGACCTTAGCCATACTGATATAAAAGATAAAAACAGAGGTCTGGAAAATAGACAGACCAACAATTTTTTTAATCAGGTTGCCATGGGCGATAACGATGTAAAATCCGACCATCATCAACACCACCACAATCCAGTAATTATAGAGTCCCATTAACATGAGTCATTACTCTCTTTATTCTGCTGATCGTTTTTGCGACCCGCAAAGTTGAAAAAGATAATGACCATCACCGATGCAACCGTGAAGCCCACACCCAGTTCGATTAACAGTATACCCAGGTGCTGTCCTGCCACCGGGTTATCCGATAAAACACTGTAATCAAGGAAGTTTTTGCCGTTTAACAGCGAAATCACACCTACACTGCCATATAGCAGGACACCAATAGCGGCAAACAACTGTATAAAGGACTGATTAATAACTCGACGTGCAGTGCTCATACCAAACAACATGGCATACAGAATAATGGCTGCGGCAAAAATCACCCCTGCCTGAAAACCACCACCAGGCCCATAATCTCCGTGAAACTGAACATAAAGTGCAAATAACAAAATAAAAGGAATCAGTATTTTGACTACAATGCGCAGAATCAAATGCTCTTCATGCATTGATTTATTGAGCGAATCGATTTTTGCGATATCCCTGGCAACATCCCCGGGACGACGTACCACAGATAAAAGTGCCAACACCCCCATGCCAGCAGTAAAGATGACCACCACCTCGCCAAGCGTGTCGAACGCTCTGTAACTCGCGAGTACAGACGTTACAATATTGGGTACGCCAACTTCCTGCATGGAGTCATTAATATATCGTGGTGCAACATGGAGATGAACCGGGTCTTGTGCTAAACCAAAATATGGCATATCCAGTGTGCCGTAGATCAACAGACTACCCGTGACAATAACCACAGCTAAAGCCAGTACAGGTTTATGGCGAGTGGGATTCTCTGAACGTCCTGTTATGGTAATTGCCACCAGCATGAGCAAAGTGGAAATACCCGCCCCCACGGATGCTTCTGTAAATGCCACATCCACAGCATCCATAGCAACAAAAAAACTAGCGGATAACAGGCCGTAAATACCTGAAAGCATAATCACCGCAAACAGATCTTTCATCCTGACAATGGCAATAGCAACCGCTACCAGAAAGGCTAATAAGACGATGTCAATCAGGGATTCGATGACATCTCCTTTTCATTATCTTCTTTCTTATCAAGCTCTGGCATAAGGTTATTATGTACGGCTGCGCTAGCCAATGCATGGCTTGCCGTTGGACTAATGAATAAAGTCATTAGCAAGATTATCATGAGTTTCACTACCACAAGTCCGTCTGGATTTTGCAGCATTAGCCCGATTAAAATCATCGCAGTAGCTAAAGTCTCGGTCACACCTACCGCATGCATTCGAGTATAAAAATCCGGGAAGCGCAAAATGCCCACCCCACCCGATACGCACAGGAAACTGCCTATTAGTAAAAACAGTGCACTGCTTATATTCAGCAAAGTATCCATTATGAATTCTTTTTCATTATTATTTCTGCTGGTCGTTGTGCTTAAATATGGAAGCGTCAGAATAATGTAATACGCCAATCACACTGATAAAATTAATCAGGGCGTACACGATAGCAATATCCAGAAACTCAGGTCGCCCCATTACAAAGCCTAGCAGTGAAATAAGCAGAACGGTCTTGGTACCAAACATATTAACGGCGAGTATACGGTCATAAAGCGTAGGCCCCATGATCCCTCGAACGATCGCCATAATCATGACAACAAGAATGGCTATGGTTGCAGCTATTAGCATTAGTTTTCCAGCCTGGTAACTCGGCGGTCCATTTCACCTGCTTCCAGGTCTTCAATCGATTCTCTTAACAGAGCATGCACCATAAATTGATCACCCTGCAGATTTACAGTAACTGTACCTGGTGTCAGCGTAATCGAATTTGCGTAGATGACTTTTCCTATATCCGTTTTCTGGCTGGCCTTAATTATCTTCAGGGTAGGAGAAATAGTCCTGTTACCAAGCCAGATATGTTTTACAACCAATAAGTTGGCGAGAATAATTTCTTTAATAAGCCAGGCATAATAACCGGGAAGTTTTAGCGTGATATGTAAGGGCTGGGATTCTTGATCGACCACATCCATTCGGTGCGCTATGTACAGGACCAGGGCGATAGAAACCACACCAAGTGACAGCATGAGGGTGGTGTTGTGACCCGAGATAAGTACCCAGAATGCAGATAAAAACAGGGATAGAATGACAGTGTGTCGCATTAGTCTTCTGCTTTTAAGGAACGCGTTATAAAATCATGCCAATAAAATAAATAATGAATATCCATCTTTGACTCAGGTTTTCAATTTTGCTCAGGCTTTCTACATGGGTATGTAGTTTTGAGTGTCTTTAAAATATTATCTCTTAGTAATTTTACTGTATTAATTTGAGCTGGAAGTTGCTTTGCAAGCGTTTTTATAACACGTGCATCTGGCTCACTAACCGGGACACAATAATAAATAAAACTATTGGGTGGCATTCGTCCCTTGGTACGATAGGGTTTGTATAATATTTTTTTCTTTTGATCAACGATTGACGAATCAATGGCCTGAGCACTGGCAAGAAAACCTTTAATAAAATATATACAGGGTTTGGCGCTGTCATGCTCTGCTGTTGTTGTTAAAGCCTGGCAGGATGCCAGTAATAGTTGATCATCCGGCTGAGTATTTTCAGCTGCAAAAACTGATAATGATACGATTGACGTTATGGCTAATAGATAAGTGCTGATTTTCATCTCATGCCACCCGACAGGTCAGGTTGAATAAGCACAGCAGTGAAGGAGTGATTTCAGCAGCAAACATAGTTATCCATACGTTTATAGAGTTGGAATTGAATTTAGCTTACTTGCTACACACACGTATATTCGATAAATACTGCGGTTACCATCGAGTAATTCGAATTGTTCGAAAAATACTATGGTTATCATCGTATAATTCGAATAGTGATAATTTATGACTCTGCTTGGTACTGACAAGTTAACTGACACATCCCTATAAATTCTGAAAATACTGCAACCTATAGCGCAGCAACACATTTCCAAGACGCAAAGGCACGCATTCTTAGAAAGCGATAGTTCCTGGCAGTCTTTTGAAAACTCAGTACTTTCCTCCACAATAAAGACAGTACACGCACCGGAAGACTCACTAAGCTAAAACCACAGCAAACCCTTACTCACTACCAAGAGATAAAGCTAAACAACAAAAAGTGATTACTATCGATTACGAATGTTTACGATCACACTGCACAGGATATGCACAGACTTAAAAATTAGTCATAACTGAGCTTCTGCTAACGACCATTAGCGGACTCTCGGCACGCTGGTTGCTTTCACCCTCAAGCAGAACTACAAAAGTATTTAATTAAGTTCTGAATGAGGTCAAAAGCGAACAGTCAACAGAAATAAAAAGTAGCAAACTGATAATATATCGATTCATATACTTCATTCGATTTCCTTTATTAATTATTTATCTGGATCACAGCATTCATTACGATTTGGTATGCTGAAGATTAATCAGCTTTCATATAATTTCAAAAAAGTATTTATAACCCAACTGACATGACTTTCGATATCTTGCCTGTCACGTTGACAAGGTTCGCCATACATCACCCTTACAACATTGAGCCCCATCAGCATACCGAACAGTAACTCTGCACATTTCTCCGGCTCTGACAGATTAAGTAGCCCGCGTTGATGGGCATTTCTCATCCAGTCCTCGAGTTTATTCATTGTGCACTGAGGGCCATTACGATAAATATTCTGCACCACATCATCGGTCAACCCGGGAGTACTACTCAACGCACGCATAAAGTCCTGATATTCCTGACTCAGGAGGAATGACAACAGACTTACTCCAAAGTCTGTAAGTGCACTACGGACACCCACAAGACTCGCTGGCTCAATAGACAGGCTCTCAGCTACTCGGTTTGCCTGTTGGCTGATAACCGCTTCAATCAGCGCTTCCCGATTGGCATAACGGGAATAGATAGTTACCTTGGATACTTTTGCCAGACGAGCAACCGCTTCTATGGAAAATCCAGCAGGCCCTTTACTAAACAGCAACTCATGTGCCGCTGTAAAAATCGCTTTATCCTTACTATGATCAAGAGGTCTTCCTGCGCGTTCGTATTCCGCCATTCTTTTTTTAACCAAATTAGTGTACGATAACGTTCAATAATACTATATTCATATAAAAAGTACATTGCCATGTCAAATATAATAATACTCTCACTGCTGCTCACCATGATATTTAGTGGCTGCTCCGAAAACAATAATGACACGGATAATCAACAACAGCCGCCATTGGTCAAAACAGTGGCCATTAAAATTGATGACAGGGTGTTGCATAAACTTAGCGGTACAATTCGGGCTCGTTACGAAACACCGATTGCTTTTCAGGTGGGCGGTAGCATTCTCACCCGTAACGCAGATGCCGGACAATGGGTAGATGCTGGGCAGCTTCTGTTCAGTCTGGATCCGCGCGATCTGAACGAGGCTGAAAATATTGCCAAAGCACAACTAGCTTCAGCTAAAGCAGCACTGGCGACTGCCAGTAGTGAGCTTAAGCGACAAAAAAAGCTGGTGATAAAAAAGTTAATTAGCCCATTTGAAATTGAACGTTTTGAATTGGCGGAACATGCTGCCGAAAGCCAGCGCGATGCAGCACAAGCCAGTTTAAAACAGGCCTATATTACTCGGACTTATGCCGAGCTGAAGGCAAAACAGTCCGGAATACTCATTGAAGTCAGTGGAGAACCGGGGCAGGTTGTCAGTGTCGGTCAGACTGTAGCTGTGTTAGCACAGGATGGTAAACGAGATGTAGAGGTATTTTTGCCTGACAGTCGCCATCCACCTCGCACGGGTGTGGCAAAGTTGAATGATGGCCGCCGAGTGGAGCTTGAGTTACGCGAAATCGCTGGCGCGGCTGATCCAATGAGTCGTACCTGGCGTGCACGTTACCGCATAACCCGTATTGATAAAAATTTACCTCTGGGGATCATCGTTCAGGTTCTGCTGAAAAGTGAAGATACTGAACAGAATACATTAGTGGTACCCCTCGGGGCTTTGGATGAACGCGGCGAAGGGCCACTTATCTGGCGCGTTATTGATGGGCACGCTGAACCCGTACCTATCAAAATTATTGGATTGGGTGCAGAGCAGGCACGCATCATAGTGGATCTGCCACCGAATACACGCATCATTGCACTTGGTACTCATTTACTTAACCCGGGAATGTCAGTAAGGACACGCGAGAAATGAGTTTTCCTAATCTTTCCGCTATTGCTGTTCGTGAACGCTCGGTAACCTTATTTTTTATTCTGTTATCAATGGCAGCAGGTATCTACGCATTTTCATCACTTGGACGCGCCGAGGATCCTGCATTTACCGTAAGGGTTATGGTGGTGTCAGCAGTATGGCCGGGAGCAACCCCCAAAGAGCTTCAACAGCAGGTGGTTGACCGCCTTGAAAAGCGTATACAGGAAGTTGAATACCTCTATCGTATAGAAGCCACTATTCGACCTGGGCGAGCTGATCTTCAAGTCGAATTTCAGGACTATACCCCCAGTGAAAAAATTCCCGACCTGCTTTATCAGGTACGCAAACGCATGCAGGATGAAGCTCCACATCTACCTCAAGGCGTGATCGGCCCCATCGTCAATGATGATTTTTCTGATGTTTATTTTTCACTGATTGCAATTACTGCACCCGGACTGCCAATGCGGGAGCTAACGCGAGAAACTGAAATTATTCGCGACCGATTACAACAACTAGAAGGTGTACACAAGACGCTTATTCTGGGTGAACGTAGTGAGCGTATTTTTGTTGAGTTTGATGTGGCACGATTAACAAACATGGGGATTACGCCACAGGTTATTTTTGATGCAATCGACGATAACAACCGGCTTATACCTGCAGGTTTTACAGATTTAGCTGGGCCACGCGTCTATTTGCGTGTTGATGCTGATTTATCAGATCCGGATCAGCTTGCCGCCGTCCCCATCCGTGTTGGTGAACGTCTGTTACAACTGTCTGATCTGGCGACTATTCGACGCGGTTATGAAGATCCACCGAGCTATTTAGTGCGGGCACGTGGCCAGGACACGATACTGCTCGGCGTAGTGATGCAAAAGGGTGAAAACGGCCTCGCTTTCGGTGAGCGACTAGACGCTTTTATCTCCAATGAGCAGAATCGCTTACCTCTGGGCATGAACTTATCGCCACTGACTAATCAAACCGATGCCATCACTGCAGCGGTCAATCTTTTTCAGATAAAATTCATGGTGGCTGTGGCCGTGGTGGTACTCGTGAGCATTCTTGCCATTGGTTTAAGAGCGGGTTTGGTCGTGGGTATAGCTGTACCACTCACGTTGGGTTTGACCTTTCTGCTCATGAAAATAACGGGTGTGAATCTTGACCGTATCACACTAGGTGCACTCATTATTGCACTGGGGCTACTCGTTGATGATGCGATCATTGCCATTGAAATGATGATTGTAAAAATGGAGGAAGGCTGGGATCGAGCGCGTGCCGCCAGCCACGCCTGGAATGTCACTGCCGCCCCCATGTTATTCGGCACCCTGGTTACAGTGGCGGGTTTTGTCCCTATTGGTTTTGCACAGTCTGGTGTGGGCGAATATGCAGGTAACATTTTCTGGGTGCTAGCCTATGCGCTCGTCATTTCCTGGCTGGTTGCAGTTATTTTTACGCCTTATCTTGGGGTAAAGATGTTGCCTGATTTCAAGATCCATACGGATAGCTCAGGTAATGCCCTATACAATACGCCTTCCTATCAAAAATTACGTTCACTTATTACCGGGTGCGTGCGCTATCGTAAAACAGTAGTCGCTATTACAGTCGGGTTACTGTTACTGTCAATCGGTGGCATGGCGACTCTGGTACAAAAACAGTTTTTCCCCAGCTCTGACCGGCCCGAAGTATTGGTCGATATTTACCTGCCTCAAGGCAGCGCCATCACGACAACCGATGCCACAAGCAAAAAAATCGAAAACATTCTGGCTAAAATGCCAGAAGTGAAAACCTTATCAGCCTACGTGGGTGCAGGTGCACCACGCTTTTTCATTTCTGCCAACCCGGAACAGCCTGACCCGGCCTTTGCCAAAATTATTGCAATCGGCAATGACGAAGAGGCACGCAATAAAATCATGACTGAATTACAGCGCCATATCGATAATGGTGAATTTCCAGAAGCTCGTGTACGTGTCACACGCCTGCTTTTTGGCCCCCCCGTAGTTTGGCCGGTAAGCTTCCGCGTCATCGGTAACGACCCGTTAAAGTTACGTGAGATCGCACATAAAGTGCGAGAAACAATGTCAGTTCATCCGAACACTATCGATGCACACCTGGAATGGGATGAACGTGTCCCAGTACGGCATCTGTCTATGGATAAAGAAAGCTTACGTCTGATGGGACTCACCCCCCGTGACGTTTCACAGCAGTTACAGTTTCAACTTGACGGTGTGCCCGTCACCCAAGTGCGTCAGGATATTCGCAGCGTAGAGGTACGCGCTCGTGGCCTACGTGCAACTAACCCTTTACCTGAAAATATAGAAATCAAGACCCTTGACGGACGTATAATTCCTCTCGCTCAATTAGGTACGTTGGAGGTGCGTTATGAAGAACCGGTCATTAAGCGCTATAATCGTGAACGCTCTCTAGCAGTAAATGCGGACGTGCAAGGCGCACAAGCGCCAGATGTAACCATGGCTATCTGGAAACAGCTGGAGTCAATACGCGATCAGCTGCCCGAAGATTATCGTATTGATATCGGTGGGTCAGTAGAACAATCCGGAAAAGCTGATGCTTCTATTCAAAAATTGCAACCCTTAATGATAGCGCTCATGCTGATTTTCATTATGTTACAAATGCGCTCCTTCTCCGGGACATTCATGGTCGTTGCTACAGCCCCACTTGGACTTATTGGTGCGGTAATTGCCCTGCTTCTGTTCAATCAGCCTTTCGGTTTCGTTGCGTTATTGGGGCTGACCGGACTAGCGGGTATTTTGATGCGTAACACCATGATTCTCACCCAGCAGGTACAGGACAATTTTGCCGAAGGCATGGCGCCCTGGCCAGCAGTTATCGAAGCGGCAGTACGACGAGCGAGACCGGTAATACTCACAGCGCTGGCCGCCGTATTCGCTTTTGTACCACTCACGCATGACAGTTTCTGGGGACCGTTAGCTTATGTGCTCATTGGCGGAGTCGCGGTGGGCACGGTAATCACCTTGTTGTTCGTACCAGCGCTTTATGCACTATGGTTCAAGTTAGATAAATCTCGGGCAAATTAATCAGGGATACCCGGATTTTAAAGATGAAACAACCATAGTGAAACACCTTCAAGAGATCACGGCTAAATATAGAACTGGAACTGGAGATGACCGAGACGACAGCAATGTCCAATGCCGAACACGCCATTGAACAAGCGAAAGCTATATACGCCGTCGGAATTAATTTAGCTATCGACGACTTTGCTACTGGTTACTCTTCCCTGGCCTACCTGAAATCATCCCCGATACAAATACTTAAACTTGACCGTACTTTTCTTCGAGATATCGAAGAAGATGAAAACGATGCGGCGATTTGTAAGGCGACGATTGCACTTGCCCACACTTTTGATCTGAAAGTAATAGCTGAAGTAGTTGAGACTGAAGCACAATAGAAATTTTTAACTTCATTTAAATGCGATATCCTGCAGGGATATTTGTTTAGTCGCCCTCTTCCAGTTGATGAAGTTGAAAAACGCCTAATATGAATACATCCTTTGGAGAATATTCGGATGATTGGTACGAATGATCAATCTTCCGCAAATGGCTAACAGCGGACATTCAGTAAAAATAAAAAAGGCTACTGATAGCCGTCTTTCTACAGTTTATATTGATTTAATCTTTAAATTTTCCTGTACTTAGCAGCACCAACTAAACCAATTACAATTCAACAGGGTCAACCGCCAGTGTTTTTAGAAAAAATACTTAACACCGAAGCTCAGGAAATCCAGTTCGTTATCATCACTAAGCTCGGTATATTCGATTTCAGCGAGACCACCTAGAGCCCAAAAACCGACACCGATCCCCAGTGATAACTCAGTGTCATCATTGTTACCTGTATCGATATTACTCAGGCCAATTTTACCCTTAAACTTAACCTTGGTATTACTCCGAAATGCGATATAAACAGAAGTGGTATCAACTTCCCAGTCGTTACCACTATTGGTTTCACCGTCTATAAGCGTCTGAGTGTATTCAAACTCTGTAGAAAGGTAACGGTTATGCTGGTAACCAATATCAAAACCACCATTGATAGCGTTATCACTGATGCCTGTGCCGGCATCCATAAACCCACCGATAACACCCATATACCAGGGGGAATTATTGGCAAATGCTGTAGGTGAAGTAAGTACAGATATCAGGAAAATAACAGAAAGTTTGCTCATAACGACTCCAAAATAAATTCGTGTAATTCTAGAATAGTGCGGAAATATTTCTGTGAATAAAGTCCCACAAGTGTGATACAAAACTTTTTAGATGTGAAAAATAATCTGGACACCCACCACAAGTTTTTAGAAGCAATTGCACACATAATGGATTATATTAGTTTTTATAATCATAAGCGGCTACATTCTGGTATAGGGTATATAACGCCCTCAAGATGGCCAAACTTGCAGTGTAAACGGGTGTCAATTAAATTGGGTTAATATCAGATTTTCACAAAGCAGAAAACACTCAGACCATGCTAAACTGCCACATGGCCGCTTACCTCGGCGTTATGTACAAATATAAATACGGAGTGACATGAAAGTATATTTTTCACATGGGAAAGAAAGTGGGCCTTGGGGCAGTAAAATCAAAAGACTCGCAAATATTGCTAAAGAACATAGTTACAGTGTTGATAGTATTGATTATTCAGATATCCTCGATCCCGACCTTAGAGTTGAACGTCTAATAAATATATTAAAAGACGTAGAAGATGATTTTTTGCTTGTGGGATCAAGTATGGGAGGCTACGTTTCTTTAGTTGCATCAGAGCAAGTTAATGCAAGAGGGGTATTTTTGTTAGCACCCGCTCTATTTATGCAGGGGTATAAAAAGCAAACTTATAGCGCTAAAACTAACGTCGAAATTGTGCATGGCTGGTCTGATGACATTATCCCACCAGATAACTCAATTAACTTTGCAAAAAATATTGACTGTTCGTTGCATCTAATTTCAGGAGACCATCGATTAAATTCTTCCCTAGAGGTTGTTGAGAAACTATTTTCGCAATTTCTTACTTCTCAAGAACATACCAAAGCAATATAGCGTTAGGGTTAAAAAGGTATATTTATGAATATATGGGATCAAGACAAATATCTGGAGGCATGGAATTTTGCTTCTGAAATTCACAATGGCCAGAAATTACCAGGAAGTGATGTTCCTTACATAAATCATCTTGGGCTGGTTGCAATGGAAGCTACAGCAACTGTCGCGCATGCAAATATCAAGAATCCAAATATTCTTGTTTTGTGTGCATTGTTGCATGATTCAATTGAAGACACTCCAGCTACATACGAGGACATTAAAAACAATTTTGGTACCGAGATTGCGGATGGAGTTTTATCACTAACTAAAAATACAGAGCTACCATCAAAATCAGAGCAAATGAAAGACAGCATTAGTAGAATAAAAAAACAGCCGAATGAAGTGTGGATGGTAAAATTATGTGATCGAATTACAAACTTACAACCACCGCCAAAACATTGGAATAAAGCTAAGATAGCTAAATACCAAAATGAAGCACGGCTTATATTGGAGCAGCTCGGCGAAGCTAGTCCATTTCTTGCGGAAAGATTAAATACAAAAATAGCTAATTATGATCAGTATTTGTAGAAATCATGCCCTAACAAATTAATCAGGGTTAGAGAGCAATTAACTCTAATATTAGAGTCAGGATATATTAGAAACAATTGTTCTCTGATCCCTATTATTCCATTCAGGTTAGAGGGCAACGCCCCCTTTAATTAACTGGATTGTCTGGACATGATAAAAGGCTCAGGCTTAACGCCACATAGCCCTAACCTTGTTCTTCTCTTTTTCTATCTCAGGGCCTGTGAGACCATCCCATAACGAAATACCTGCCCTTTGTTCTATGTATGATGTGCTTACACGATAATGCTCAAGCTCTTCGTCCAGACCTGTGTTTTTCATTTCAAAAGCCCACATTTTTAATTTTCCGTTTTTTTCCTCTGTTAATATACATTTATAAAAATGACTGGGTACAGGGATACTAATACCATTACTATCACGCTCGCCAATCATCTTGATAGCCACACCAAAATCGAAGATGGGACCTGTAACAACGTAGGTTTCGAGTACATTCTTCTTGTTATCAAGTTTTCTGACAGCTGATTCCAGCTCCCTCCATTTTTGCCGATTAAATGCAGGGGTTTGAGGTGACATATTGGAAAGTAAAAAGGTCTCACTATTTTGAATATTTTCATCATTCTGATTGGCACTTGCCACCAGGTGCCCACGATCAAAGCCACTCGTGGAATAATCACTTAAGTCAGCTCTAAAGCGTTTTGGAATACGATAATCTGAACGAAAATTATTCAGCCTTTCGACTTCATCCATATCTTTTTTATCTGGGTCTATAATTTCCAGGGCCCATTTTGCCTGCCTGAAATTATATGAATACCCAACAGTAAAAAACCTGTTCACCAGAACCTGGTCTGCTGCTGGTAACCCATAACGATTTTCACGACTTGAATCTGACACGGTGTATGTTCCTTGTATAGGTATTACAAGACTAGTAACTTACCACTAAAACAGAGCTGATAAAAACAGATCATAAAATCTTCATATTTGTCTTATATTAATTAGTAAAATCCATGAGAAGAAATATTGTCATTCCCGAATGCTTGTGTCAGAAATCAAGTACCCCGGATAACTAAAGGTCGCTGGACTCCCGACACAAGCATTCAATAATCTGGACACCCACCGCAAGTTTGCTTGCGATTTAATAGACAAAACCCCGAAATACTCTTTTAGTAATAACATCGGTAAATTTTAACTTTTTCTATTTTTTAAAGTAAACGACCTATTATTATTGTTATTTATAATATTGAATCCAATGGCAACAATTTCCAGAAAAACAGCTTACTACGTTTAATTATAGAGGTGTCATTATTACGCCCATCCTGTTTAACATTCCAGCTGTTTCCTTCTGCCATATCAATTTCAATTTCACGCTTCACCGCACGCGCCAGTTCAACATGTTTTGCTATAACCCCCACTTCTGTATTCAGGTTTTCAGAGCGAGGGTCAAGATTAAAGGTGCCAATATAGACAATGCTGTCATCCACGACCATGGTTTTCGCGTGCAATGAAAATATGGGCAAATCTTTATCTTTATATTGAGAATATTGGTTAACCAGCTCGTATCTACGCTGCGCATCATGGCGATACTCATATATTTCCACACCGGCTTCAAGCAGCTCATCAATTTGTGCACTATAGCCACTAAACGCGGGTAAATTGTCACTGGAAGATAATGAGTTAGTATTAATTTTAATCTTCACTCCACGTGCCAGGGCTGCTTTAAACAAGTCCCAGGCATCATCGCTTAATATCAAATAGGGTGATTGAATGACAACATTATCTTGTGCAGAACTTAATAACTGGGCCAGTGCAGCAGTGGAATCACCACCACCTCCCAGGCTGTAATTAAACCAGGTATCATTTTTACCGGGTCGATCACTGATAAAGGTTGCATCCAGCCAGTACATTGACTGCGTAATGCCAACTACATTATTAGTCATATCATCCATTGACCTACGCACTTCTGGCAAATAATTAGACTCATCCTGTGCATAGCCATGTAAGTATTCATATATTGAATTAACACGTTCACGAGTATGTTGAGTTAACTTTGATAATAATTCAGTATGATCCACTTCCAGCTCATCATCCCACTCGTCCACGGGCTTCCAGTCAATATCAGATTCAAAAGGATTTTTTACCAGACTCTCGATGGGTCTGGCTAGTTCATTATTCCAGAACATTTCAAAGGTATCCGATAAGCCAGAGATAACTTTTCCTACTAACAATGCGTCCCTGTCACGGTAATTATATTTATGACCAAAATCGAAATATTGATCTTCCATGTTACGCCCACCGGTAATCGCTATCATGTCGTCAACAACAAACATTTTGTTATGCATGCGCTGATTACTACCACGAAAGTCAATGGCGAGCTCTGCCAGTCTTTCAACAAAATTAATCCCCACAGAATGCACTGGATTATATAAACGTATTTCGATATTGGGATGATAAGCCATGGCAAACAACTCATCAGACTCGGCAGTCATCAGAAGATCATCGATCAGCACACGCACATGTACGCCACGCTCCGCCGCTCTCAACAATGTCTCCGCCGCCAGCTTACCTATATTGTCATAGCCCCAGATGAAATATTGAACATCAATTGATTTTGTAGCCCGGTCAGACAACCAGCCCCTCGCAAGCAATGCTTCACCACCTCTCTCCAGCACATACAAGCCGCTTTTATCCGGGTGTTGTGATACCAGGGGCTGCACAATTTGTTTAATTGACAACTCTTGTTGCGACAAAGAAGGAGAGGAATATGCTATCACGGTCAGCACCAGGAAAAGTAATGAGCATAATTTTTTACTGCATTGCGTTATTTTTCGCATATTATTATTCAGTTACCCTGACGCATGATAAACACACTTATATTAGTCCTCCGAGTAATCAGAATCAAATCACTCCGGCACCTTTAAACAATTAATCAGGGTCAGAGAGCAATTAACTCTAATATTAGTGTCAGGGTATATTAGAAACAATTGTTCTCTGACCCCTATTATTACTAAACAAAATCTTCATCCAAAATTAAATAGAACAGAACTTTCTTAGTAAAACAATTAAAATTTTAAAATAGTTAAAATGCATTACACTGGGTAAAATCTCAGACAAGTTTAACGATTGAAATAACAGGCAATGCAAGCAATAAAGGCGTTTATAAAATGACATCGAATAACGAGAAATCAGCAAGCACACATGATGATGATATTCGTCAAACTCTAGGGCTTAATCAATCACAAGCTTCTCGCACTCCATATATAAAATGGAGTGGTATCACAGCCATTGTTATTATCATTTGCATTATTGCGTGGCAAAAGTTCGACAATGGCCAGTTACAAACCGTTCACTACAAAACCGCCAGTGTTAGCCGTGGATTACTGAGTATAACGGTTACAGCTACCGGTACACTTCAACCCGTCAATCAGGTTGAAGTCGGTTCAGAAATTTCCGGTACTATTAAATCCGTGCTGGTAGATTTTAATGATCGCGTCAAACAGGGCCAGGTACTTGCACACATGGACACGGACCAGTTGCAGGCGAAGGTTAATCAGGCAAAGGCATCACTTGATCTTGCAAGGGCACAGGTCAAACAATCCGAAGCCACTATTGTCGAAACTAAAAACAAGTTAAAACGTTCTAGAGAACTGGCTAAAACCGGTATGTGCTCCGAGCAGGATTGCGATGCAGCACAGGCAGCATATGATCGAGCCGTGGCTAATCTAGCGAGTACTAAAGCACAGGTGGTTCAGGCACAGGCTTTTCTAGATGCTGAAACAACCAAGCTCTCAAAGGCCACTATACTCTCGCCCATCGATGGCATAGTACTGAAACGTGATGTTGAACCCGGTCAGACAATGGCCGCTTCTTTTCAGACCCCGGTCATGTTTATCCTGGCTGAAAACCTGACGCAAATGGAACTGCACGTGGACGTAGACGAGGCAGATGTAGGCCAGGTTAAGGAAGGTCAGGATGCCGTATTTACGGTAGACGCTTATGCCAGTAAAAATTTTCCTGCGAAAATTACCGAAGTCCATTTTGCTTCTCAAACAGTGGATGGCGTAGTGACCTATGAAACCATACTGAGTGTAGATAATTCAGAGTTATTATTGCGACCAGGCATGACTGCCACCGCCGATATTCTTGTCAAACAGATAAAAGATGCATTGCTGGTTCCTAATGCAGCACTTCGCTTTAACCCTCAGAAACTAGAGCAACAAAAAACCAGCGGTGGTGGCCTGGTGAGTAGCCTGATACCGCGCCCACCCAGTGGACCGAAACAACGTGAAGACACAGGTAAGGCCAATAATCATCAACAAGTTTGGGTACTACGCAACGAACAGGTAATGGCTATTGCCGTCACCACTGGGTCAACTAACAGCATAGAGACAGAGATTATCAGCGGTGATCTTGATCTCGAAACGAATGTGATCATTGATACTATTAGCAGCAAGCAGTAGTCGTTAGCTGTGGAAGCCATCATGCCAGATAAAAAACAGACACAAGCATTGATCGAGTTAAAAGGCGTTACCAAAGTCTATGGCACAGGCCAGGCAGAAATGCAGGCTCTGCGCGGGGTCGATCTGACAATCGAACGCGGTGACTTTGTTGCCGTAATGGGGCCAAGCGGCTCCGGCAAGTCAACCTGCATGAACATTCTGGGTTGCCTGGACACACCTAGCGCAGGAAACTATCTGTTTGATGGCATAGAGGTAGGAGACTTGTCCCGTGATCAACTAGCACTGCTACGACGTAACTATCTTGGTTTTGTGTTTCAGGGCTATAACCTTTTAAACAGAACTTCCGCGCTGGAAAATGTGGAACTGCCGCTGATTTATCGCGGTTTACCTGCCGGTGAACGGCGAACCCGTGCCTTAAACGCACTTGATATAGTGGGTTTAAATGGCTGGGAAAAACATACGCCGGGTGAACTTTCCGGTGGTCAGCAACAACGAGTCGCCATAGCACGCGCCATTGCAACCGAACCTTCGGTACTACTGGCAGACGAACCCACTGGTAATCTTGACTCATCACGCAGCCGAGAAATCATGGAACTGCTCACTTCATTTAATCAGGATCAGGGTATCACGATTGTAATGGTCACCCATGAACCAGATATGGCCGCATTTGCCAAACGTCAGATTCATTTTCTGGATGGCCAGGTTGATAGCGATGCAAACAATGGAGAATCCAGCTGATGATATTGAATGCACTATTACTGGCCATGCGAGAAATTCGTCGCAATATAATGCGCTCCTTCCTCACTATTCTAGGTATTGTTATTGGTGTCGCTGCGGTGATTATTATGGTGACCATTGGTGGTGGTGCGACAACTCAGGTCACTGAACAAATTGCTAGTCTGGGCAGCAATCTGTTAATGGTGTCTCCTGGCCAGAGATTGGGAATGGGACAACGTTCTTCAGCTGCCGCATTCCGCATGGATGACGCCGAAGCAATCAGCAGAGAGATAAGTAACATTAATGTAGTCGCACCCTCTTCATCCCAGGGTGCAACCGTTGTCTTCGGCAATGAAAACTGGAGCACCAGTATCAGTGGCTCCACTAATGAATATTTTAAAGCGGGCAACTGGACATTTAAATCAGGGCGTCCTTTTACCGAAAGCGAAATACGTGCCGGTAAAGCGGTCTGCATTATTGGAGAGACCGTTCGCAAAGAACTGTTTGGCGGACAAAACCCACTGGATCAGAAAATCCGTCTGGCTAAATTTTCATGTCAGATCATCGGTCTACTTGAGGCGAAAGGTCAATCGGCTATGGGAACCGATCAGGACGACAAAGTCGTATTACCGTTGCGTACTTTTCAACGGCGTTTAGCAGGTAATCAGGACATTCGACAGATTCAGATCTCGATTAAAGATGGTGCATCAACACAAAAAGCAAAACAGGCAATCACGCAGTTATTGCGTGAACGTCGCCACTTATCAGGCAACGAAGAAGATGACTTTTCAGTCATGGATATGAAAGAAATCACCAAAATGCTGAGTGGCACCACACGGGTACTCACCATGCTACTCGGTGCAGTCGCAGCGGTAAGTTTATTGGTAGGCGGCATTGGTATCATGAACATCATGCTAGTGTCAGTTACTGAACGTACAAGAGAAATAGGTATTCGACTTGCTATCGGCGCACTTGAACGTGAGGTGCTACTACAATTTTTGGTGGAAGCAGTGGTGTTGTCATCACTAGGCGGAATTATCGGTATAATATTAGCCTTGGCAGGTTCCATTGCACTTGCCGATTTAATGCAGGTGCCTTTCATATTTAATCAAGGCATAGTTGTAATATCATTTCTTTTCTCAGCCGCTGTTGGTGTTATCTTCGGTTATTTCCCTGCTCGCAAGGCAGCGCATTTAGACCCCATTGAAGCACTACGCCATGAATAATTAATAGTAATCTCAATTATTAGCCTGACTAGGCAACAACATCATTTACTTAAAGCTAAACATTATCGTTTTTTAAGAGATCGGGAATTTGCCCAATGGGTACAGACTACCTGCGTCCAAAATTTGGAAATTGATTAATGATGCAACCATACCTAAAATTAAATTTGTCAAATAACTTAAGTTGACAGTGCCAGTTTAAGTAATTGCCCCAGGACTAAGGGGTTAAAGCGCCCCCCCATTTTTTCATTTTTTAAAATATTCAATAACCTGTCAGTTCACTGGTCTAACCGGTTAGTTCTGCATAAGTTTCTGCAAATACTGCAATCGCCTTGTCTAAATCTTCTTTAGTATGTGCTGCTGAAATCTGGGTGCGAATTCTAGCCTTACCTTTGGGTACTACCGGGAAGAAGAAACCAACAGCATAAATACCGCGATCTAATAATTTTTGTGACATTTTCTGAGCCAGTCCGGCGTCGCCAAGCATAACAGGTACTATAGGATGGTCTCCTGGAGGGATTGCAAAACCTGCGTCTTGCATACCTTTGCGGAAATAGCGTGTATTTTCTTCCAGACGATCACGTAAAGCGGTCGATTCTGAAAGCATTGCCAGAACTTTGATTGAAGCAGCACATATCGCCGGCGCCACTGTGTTCGAAAACAGGTAGGGGCGTGAGCGTTGACGTAGCATGTCAATGACCTCCTGACGTCCAGATGTATAACCACCTGAACCACCGCCAAGTGCCTTACCAAATGTTCCAGTAATGATATCTACACGATCCATTACATTATGGTATTCATGTGTACCACGACCGGTTTTGCCCATAAAGCCAACAGCGTGACAGTCATCGTGATGAACCATGGCGTCGTATTTATCTGCCAGATCACAAATTTTGTTTAACTGAGCGACTGTTCCATCCATTGAAAATACACCGTCAGTTGTAATCAGGATTCGACGTGCGCCGCCAGCTTTTGCTTGTTCAAGCTTGTCTTCCAGGTCTGCCATATCATTATTTTTATAGCGAAAGCGTGCAGCTTTACACAAGCGTACACCATCAATAATGGACGCATGATTTAACTCATCAGAAATTACCGCGTCTTCTTTATTTAAAATTGTTTCAAACAATCCTGTATTGGCATCAAAACATGCGGCATAAAGAATGGTGTCTTCCATGCCAAGAAAATTTGAAACTTTTTCTTCAAGTGTTTTATGAATTGATTGTGTACCACAAATAAAACGCACTGAGGCCAGTCCAAAACCCCATTGATCATAACTGTCTTTAGCTGCCTGGATAACGTCACGATTATTAGCCAGACCGAGATAATTATTAGCGCACATATTAATGACTTCACTACCATCGGCCAGGGTGATGTCATTTTTCTGTTCGGAAGCGATGATACGTTCACTTTTCCACAGGCCGGCTTCTTTTATTTCCGCTAATTCTTTTGCCAAACTTGTTTTCGCACTCGTAAAACTCATGTCTATCCTCTAAATTTTTAAAGTTCTTCCCAGTTAAGGATTACCTTACCTGACTGGCCGGAACGCATAACATCAAAGCCTTTCTGGAATTCGGTATAGTGATAACGATGGGTAATTATTTTTTCTAATGGCAAGCCTGTTTGTACCATCATCACACTCTTATACCATGTTTCAAATATCTCTCGACCATAAATACCTTTAATAAATAATCCCTTAAAAACAACCTGTGTCCAGTCGATTTCTGTGCCATCGGGCATGATGCCAAGCATGGCGATACTGCCACCATTAATCATTTTTCCAAGCATCGCTCTAAATGCCACGGGTGAACCAGACATTTCCAGCCAAACATCAAAGCCTTCAAGAATACCCAGGCTTTGCATAAACTCATCCGTGATTTCTTCTTTACTAACGTTGAAGGGGTGTGCTCTTGGCACGAGGCTCTTTGCTAAATTTAGTCTGTAATCATTAACATCTGTAATAATAATATTACGTGCGCCACAGTGTGCAGCAACCATGGCGGCCATGATGCCAATTGGGCCAGCGCCGGTGATCAATACATCTTCGCCAACCATATTATAAGAAAGCGCAGTATGAACTGCATTTCCGTATGGATCAAAACAGGCAAGAACATCCGTTGAAATTTCAATGTTGGGTCTGAAAACATTTTTTGCAGGAATAGATAAATATTCAGCAAAACAACCGGTGCGATTAACACCTATACCAATTGTATTTGGACAAAGATGACGTCTTCCAGCCAAACAGTTACGACAGCGTTCACAGACAATGTGTCCCTCTCCAGAAACCACATCGCCAATATTAAGTTGTGTAACATTGGAGCCCATATCGACAATAACACCTGCAAACTCATGACCAATTGTCATCGGTACAGGAATTGTTTTCTGTGCCCATTCGTCCCAGTTGTATATATGTACATCTGTTCCGCAAATGGCTGTTTTCTGAATCTTAACGAGTACATCATTATTGCCAATTTCTGGAACAGGCACATCCTCTAACCACAGACCTTCTTTGGCGTGTTTCTTAACTAAGGCTTTCATTGTTTTCATGATATAAGTATTTCTCTATGCAGTAAGCAGTCCATTATGGAACTAAAAGCTTTGTTAAGGCTACCCTGTTAGTTTTATATACCAAGAACAATTTAACAGGAAACAATTTAACAGGACACCCACCTCAAGTTTGATTTAAAACAATTTAACAGGACACCCACCTCAAGTTTGATAACTAAAGGCTTAAATACAATCTAAGACTTTGACTTTACTGAACTCTTAACATGGGTGTCTCGATAAGACCCTCTAGTTTTTTCTACCCAATGGCTTAAAAAGCCTTAACAGCACCGGCAATAGCGTCAAGTCCGCCAACAGTGCTACCAGAATGGCAAAACCGGTGAGTAAGCCAAAATAAATAATGGGCACAAAGTTAGAGAAGACAAGAATAGAGAAACCCAGGGTCAGCGTTACGGTTGTGAAATACATGGCACGACCAATGCTTGAATGACAACGTTTTGTGGCCTCCAGGTAATTAGAGTCTTTAACAAATTCCTCTTTGAAGCGGTGTACATAATGGATGGTATCATCCACTGCAATACCAATACAGATGGCGGCAATAGTAATTGTCATAATGTCCAGGGGAATACCCGCCAGCCCCATTAAGCCCAACATCATAACTGCAGGTAGTATATTTGGAATTATCGCAACACAGGCAAGGGATATGGAACGAAACAAGAAGGCAAACATAATCATAATGGCAATAAAGATAACGCCAATGGTCTTTATTTGGGAAGCAAAAAGGCTTTGCAGCATATTATTATATAACACTGCCATGCCGGTTAACTGGATCTGTTCTGCTTGAATATTGAATTTATTCATTAAATCTAATCTGATTTTTTCTATTAATTGATTTCGTTGAAGGTTTTTGTCAGATTCAAATAAACGAAGACTAAAACGCAACTGGTTTCCATCCAGCAGCATATAGGGTGTAAATAGCGTCTGTTGCATTTCATGGGGTACACGCTTATAAATTATCGACAGGAAAAAGTCATCAAGGTCCTGGTTATTTTTAAGTTGTTCGAGCATTGAAACCGAAGTATATATAGATAGAACCTTACCGGTTTCAGGTAACTGATCAAGGTAATTATGTATGCCTTTAATTGTTTCCATCCTGTTGTAATTAAACCAGTAGCTGCTGGTGGTTATCCCTCCAGAATCATTATCTTCTAATTCAAATTCGAGCTCTTCTTCCAGAGAAGAAAATTCTGAAAATTCGGTATTACTATCAACCTCATCCTCTTTCTCAAAGAAAGATGCCGGTGCCGAGATAACAATATCCATGGGTGTGGTGCCGCCCAGTTTCTGGTCAATCAGTTCCATGCCCTGGTAAATTTCAGTTTGTTTCTTGTAATAATCAATAAACCTGTTTTCAACCGTTAATAAGGAAATACCCAGAACACTAAAAACACTGAACAATACAAACAATACAACAATGGCTTTATTATATCGATTTATAACAGTGACGATCTGGCTGATAAGGTAACCGGTAAGATCATCCAGCTTATCCACAGGCCCAGGTTTAAAAAACATTAACAGCGCAGGAAAGAAAACAAAGCTGATGATAAATGCAATAGCCACCCCCATTACCATCATCCAGCCAAAATCAATCACCGGTCGAATATCACTCACCAGTAGAGAAGCAAAAGCAACCATAGTTGTAATTGCTGTATAAAAAGACGGAGCGAACTTTGATCTAACGGTTTCTAAAATGAGTGTCTGTTGATCATTGCTGAATGCCTTAACACGCAATTCACGATATCGCACAATTAGATGGATCGTCAGTGACAGGTTAATTATTAACATCAGGGAGATAAAATTAGATGATACAACCGTCACACGCCAGTCGAGCAGGCCTAGCAGGCCGATCATTATAATACCTGAGATAAAACAGGTCAGCATAGGCAGAATAATCCAGCGAACTTTACGAAAGGCTACAGCCAGGATCATAACAATAAAAATAACCACGCCTATACCAAAGGTTTTCATATCATTCTGGATAAAATCAATTGAATCGGAGGCAATCATCGGCACCCCGCCAAGGTGCAGACGAGCCTGACGACCGTGTTGAATCATGATTTGGCGAATATCACTGATTAACCGTGTTTCCTGATCCTGTAGCGCGTAATTATAATCCTTGAAAGCTTTACTGATTAACTCAAGCTGGTGTAGCTCATCCAGTTTAAGCTTTACGGCAAGTTGTTTTTCTCTTAATGAATTTCGTTTAATTAGCAGCTTGTGGTAAGTTTCATCACGTTTAAAATTCACCTGGATAGCGGTAGTTCGGGCATCCAGGCTAATTAACATATTGCTGTATAGGGGGCTGGTCAGTAGTTCACTGCGGGCAAGTTGAATATCAATGCCTGGCGTCTCCAGGGTACGGATTTCTTTGCTAAGTTCTGCCAGACTCACGGGTGGACTCTGGGTCAGTGGTACATCAAGAATACTGACCACAGAATCAATGCGCGGCAGTTTTTTAATATCATCCCGCAATTTTCTAATATCATTTAATACAGGTTCTGAGAACAGATCCTTTTCAGGTGTATAAGTGATGATCAAAAAATCATCCGAGCCATACCTGGCTTTAATCGAACGGTAAAATTTCAGTGCTTTGTCATTTTCCAGAACCAGGGAATCAGCGGAGGCATCGAGTTTAAAATCAGGAATGTAAAAGGCAAACAGGAGTGTTATCAAAACACAGACAAGAACAGGATAAACGGGACGTTTAAGTATCAGATGATCGTATAGTTGCGTTAAAGCAGACAACATATAAGAGACTCTTATTTCGTTGATTATTTGAGTTCTAGTGAATATACCTTATTGAAAATTATAATATAATTATAAAGACACCACACTATATTTGACAACTACAATACCACGAATAAGTGGGGGCAGATGAAACTTATTCATCTTCAAATCTAACAACTTTGTTGTAGTGGTCAGCAGAAAGTTTCATCTGACCCCACTTAATTTAATATTCGATAAGTTTCAAGTACCTCCCCCCCCCCCTTTCTTGCATTAAATATTTTAGTTTATTAAATAAGAAGAAACTTAAAGAAGACTCGATAATCTTAGTCTTTCGAACGATAAACCATGATTGACATATTACCAATATCAATAATGCCCCTGGTTAAAAATTTCCAGTCGTGTGTGTTTTTGAATTTTAATACACCACATTCTTTGATATCGGTTTTACCACAGCCTACAGGTATGCCTGTTTGCCCGTCATTATTAACAATATACCCATCTATATTTCGGACGTTTTTGTTACCATTTTCTTCAAAGATAATTGAGTTGATTCTAATATTAGCTCTTTCTGTTCCCATATCGATACTCACCCTAGCGGTAGCAACAACATCAGCTACTTTTAAAAGGCCTATTTTAGTTACAGAAAGATTAATATCCGCTTCTTGATTAGGAATTAATTGTATATCGTTAATTAATGTTACATAGGTCGGCGTATTATCAGGAATAACAGTTTCATCTGGTTGAAATTCTGGCTCATAATCAGAACATGCAAACATGTTCACAGCGACGAACATTAAAACAATTTTTAAACTTAATTTATTCATAAATTTATAACCCTAAACTATTCTCATATCTTGCCTATTATTATGCATTATCTATAACGGTGATTTAAAGGCATAAAAGGTGCCGGAGTAACTACTAACTATAAAGACACCCACACTATATTTGACAACTACGTAACTATAAAGACACCCACACTATATTTGACAACTACAATACCACAAGCGTAGCCTTACACAACAGAAGGATCTAACATAAGTCTAAGGAGTAGATTGTGCCAAAACCCCGCTATGCCCAGGTCGCACTAGAAGCCACGCCCTATTATCATTGCATATCACGTTGCGTACGCAGAGCCTTCCTTTGTGGATTAGACACCACGACAGGTAATAACTACGAACATCGCAGACAACTAATAGAAGATAAAATATTAGAACTTAGCAGCATATTTGCCATCGATGTTTGTGCCTATTCAGTTATGTCTAATCACTATCATCTCGTACTTCATATAAACAAAGCACAAGCCGAAAAATGGACACCGATCGAAGTCATAGAAAAATGGCACCAGCTGTTTAATGGCACATTATATTCACAGCGTTATGCAAGAAATGAAACCTTACTTGCCTCAGAGTTTAGTGTCTTAACAGAAAGCACAGAAAAATGGCGAACCCAACTCATGGACATCAGCTGGTTTATGCGCGTGCTAAATGAAAGCATAGCCCGCACGTCAAACAAAGAAGACCAATGCACAGGTCGTTTCTGGGAAGGCCGCTTCAAATCACAAGCCCTGTTAGATGAAACCGCACTGGCTGCCTGCATGGCCTACGTAGACTTAAACCCAATAAGAGCCAAACTCGCAAACACACCTGAAACATCAGATCACACATCAATAAAACAACGCATAGAAAATATAAAAACAAAGCAACCCCACGAAGAACACCCCGCAACAAAACTCTATCCCTTTATAGGAAATCCCAGAAAAAACATGCCAGAAGGCCTGCCCTTTAGCTTAAAAGACTATATAGAGCTAGTAGACATAACCGGTAGAATAATGCGCGAAGACAAACGTGGAGCTATAAGCCAAAGCACCCAGCCCATATTAAAACGGCTCAATATAGAAGCAGAACACTGGCAATACCTATCACAAAACTTTGAAAGCAAACTCAAAGGTCTGGTCGGCTCAGTACTACGCGTAAAAAAAGCCTGCAAATTACTCGGTTATAAACGCGATTACTGTTCAAGTTTGTGTAAAAACTATTTTCCTTAAAAGTCAGGAGTGACTTAAACCCATATAACACCATCAATCTTCGATTGATGGTTTCTAATGCCATAAATACGGCATATCTGATGTTATTCATTTGAAACTTCGAATATTTCTATTTTACAGGATTAATGAAGCTATTTTTATGGGGAGAAAGTTAATTTTTATTTTAGTGTTTAATGCTTTATTAGGATGGGTGTCTTTATATTATTTGAAAATCATCGATCTTGTAATCGAAATTAAAAAGCGTAATCCAACTTTTGGCTATGGCCGCATTGCTATGCAAATATACGAAGCTTTTGGCATTAAGATTAGTCGATTTAGTGTCGGTAGAATACTCCGTAAAAAAAGGAATAGCTTCCCTTCTGGTGATGGCCCTTCATGGCTATCTTTTCTAGGCAATATGAAAGATAGCCTTTGGTCTGTCGATTTGTTTCGTTGTGAATTCTTAACACTCAAATCGCACTGGGTTATGGTAGTTATGGATCAATTTAGCAGAAGAATTATTGGTTTTTCTGTACATGCTGGAGATTGTGATGGCATTGCATACTGTTGCATGTTTAATAGCATTCTTGCAGAAAATATTCCCCCTAAATATTTAAGTACCGATAATGACCCGTTATTTAGATTTCACCGATGGCAAGCTAATTTACGTATTATTGATGTTGAAGAAATCAAATCAATACCCTATGTACCCTCTTCACATCCATTCGTTGAACGACTAATTGGTACCGTCCGAAGAGAATGTACAGATCAAACATTATTTTTTAATAGCTCTGATCTGCAAAAGAAACTTGATGCCTTCAAAGATCATTATAATCAGACTCGTGCTCACTCATCTTTAAATTGCAAAACACCTTTTGACACTGCATCTGAAAAAGCAATAACCAAAACACCCTGCTTACCTGGCAGCCTCAAATGGAAATCATTTTGTAATGACATGTATCAGCTTCCTGTTTTAGCTTGAATTAGTATTTCGCACAGGACACGCCTATTTTTTCGAAACTTCAATATTTATAGAATTACACTGGGTCAGAGATGGCAAGGGAGAAATGGGGGGCGGTGACGAATAGTAATACAAATAATCATCAATTGTCACCGCCCCCTTTAAATTGTAATTACTATCGATTACTTTTAATGACTATTGATTACTATCTGTCTGCACAGGAAATGCACAGACATAAAAAAGACGGCTCAAATGAAACCGTCTTTTTAAAATCATTAATTAAGTAAATCAATCAATAATTAGTAGCTGTGCATTTGCATGACTAGCATTACCTGAAGCATCGATAGCACTAGCCGTTGCATTTACTGCAGATGTCGCTAATACACCCCTGATAATCGCTATCGTTTGACCATCACCGGCTAAATTAACCGAAGAAACAACACCATTAGTTACGGGTGTAGAATCACAAGCATCAACAGCATCATGTAGTACCGTAATGTTGTATTTACCGCGGCTAGCAACCTCTGTTATTTCTTGACCACTTTTTTGATCAATAAAACGAATTGCTAGTTCAGGCCCTGTATTATCTGCAACAACAACTGATGTATTATTTCTAACAATACCGCTATCAACTGTATTAACATCAACCGATAATCGATGGCCGCCTAAAGGCACAAAGGTATCAATCACATAACCATTTCCAATATTCACACCATCAAGGAACCATACAATCGAAGAAATATCATTCACGTCATTAGTCAAAACATCGGCTGTAGCCTCAACTTGGCTACCCCCATTTGATGAACACTCCTGCCTATTTCCATCTGTTACTTGAATATCAACAGCATGAGTTATTATAGTACCGGCTGAAATAACCCCTTCTAAGTGCACAGTATAACCAACGCCACCAAAACCAGAAGGGTCGTCTTGAGGAACTGCTGCCGTATAGTCCAATACATATGTATCGCCCTGAGCACAATCAACAGCACACGTAACATTTGCAACACCGCTCGCATTTGTACCCCATGCACCAGACCCCATTGGTATACTGGAGATACCATTCCAAGTTACTGCCCACCCAGAAAAGTCAACGGTGGCTACATTACCTGTAGCAGATAAAACAATCGTCGGGCTGCTCGTTAGGTGCATGCCTGTATTACCAAAAAAACTCCAAGGTTGATCAATATTTGGCGATTCAGACCCATCAGGTTGCCCCATATGCGAACCTGTTGCAATTTGAGATGAACCTAGGATTACACCATTAAATTCTGAAAAACCTGATCTTTCATTTTTTGAGACGTTTCCATCACCATTTGTATCCATTCCAAAGTAACTACCTGCTACAATCTCGTTACCATAATAACCACCCATGACACTGGGGTTAAAATTTAATGTTGCATCTCCTTGTAACGCTGCATTAGCCGAAAAACTAACCATTGTTGCCGCGGCGAATAGATAACCTTTTTTAAAATTATTTTTTTTCATTTTTAACTCCTATTTTTATTTATATTATTTTTTCTTACTTCTTACAAAACATTTAAACAACACAACAAAAGTGATGTTTAAATGTTTTAATAATTCTATTTAAATCAACTTTTGAGATTTCTCTTTGAAATACCAAATAAACAGATAAGCCCTGAACCAAATAACCATACTGCTGCAGGAACTGGTATAGATGAAATAGTTCCTTCCATGTGAAAAAGATAATCATCTGAATTATAAAATCCATCAGTTACTGGTAGTAATGCGCGAGCTTCAAGAATAAAAGTATCACCGTTGTTACAGGTGCTACCACAAGTTAATATGCCTTCAACACTTCTGACATAATCTAGGGGTGTGTATTAGTTTTCCCACCATACTGTAAAACCAGACATATCTAGAATTACATTACCGGTATTATCATCAGATATAATTGTAATGGGTGATCGAGTATAGTGATTGCCAGTTCCTCCATTAAAACCCCAACTTGAATCTATATAACCAACATCCTGTAAAGTGCCTAAAATCATGCCACCATCGATACCTACCTCAAAACCAACACGCTCTTCCTCGCTAAACACACCATCTTCGAATTTATACGTATTAATTATATGTGCATTCATTCCATCTACTGCAAAACAATTACTGTCTGGAATTTCATAACTAGTACATGCTCCAGGCATTCCCAAATCATTAAAGCAATGACTTGATTGTGAACCCATTAACAAGATTGAATTAGATGCTAAAGACGCGTTTACCGGATTACTTAAAGCAGTAAAGCTAAAAAATAAAATTATAATATTTAACTTTATTTGTTTCATTTGTCATATTCCTTTACACATTTACAATTAAATATCTATTTTCATCACAAACACGCAATATTCATGCCTTAACCCTATCTTACTGTTTAGTATGAATTAAGTTAAAAATAGTATTCTAAGGAATCAATTATTGTAAAGAAGTACAACATTTAGCCAATTACTATGAACGTCCGCTTTGAATTCAGAAAATTAGGATAACAATAAACGGTTTCGCTAACAAAAAATCACATCCAAAAAAGACAGTACACGCACAGGAAAATCACTAACCCACCAACCTCCATATCAGACGCCAACCCCTTACCCACTACCAAGCAATAAAGCTCAACAACAAAAAATGATTACTATCGATTACGATTGGTGACGAATGATTACGATCGCACTGCACAGGATATGCACAGGAGGGTAAAATTGAGGCACAAAAAAAGCCGCTGAGAGAGCGGCTTAATCGAGATAACTTACTGATTACAATAAGTTTTATATGGTGCCCAGGGCCGGAATCGAACCGGCACGCCCGTGAAGGCGAGGGATTTTAAGTCTTTTGTGTTATATTTTTAACAAGTTTTAAATTCTTTTAATATCTTTTAAATTCAACAACTTATTCTATATATAAGCATTCGCTTGTTTGACACAATTTGTATAAATTGGCTATTATTTGATCTCAAGTGTCTACAATAGGTCTACATTTGAACGCGAGGGATAAAATTAGGGATTCCATATAGAAAAATCACTGTTTTTCTACATGCTGTCTACGCAGTGTATACATCCCGAAAACACTAGACACAAAAGATTTTAATTACACACAAAAGACTACTATGAGAATCACAAAAACCTTAGTTGATAGCATTGCACCCCCACCCCTTAAAAGCAATGGGAAACCAGACCAGAAATTTTACAGAGACTCTGCAATTGCGGGTTTTGGTTTACGTGTTACCAGTGGTGGCGTTAAGTCTTTTATTATTGAAAAGCGCATTAACGGAAAAGTGAAACGAGTAACACTTGGTCGTTATGGCAATATCACAGTAGAGCAAGCTCGTAAGCAAGCAATGACTTACCTGAGCGAGATAGTGACCGGCAATGACCCTATTGCAGAAAAAAAGAACCAGCAGAAGGCAAAAACAACCTTATTAGACGCTTTTGAAGATTACTTACGAACCCGTAAAGACCTTAAAGATTCAACGGTTCACGATTATAAACGCTCAATTAATGGCCCATTCAAAGAATGGCAGAATAAAGCATTAATAGACATTACCAAAGATATGGTTGAGTTAAAGCATTCCACTATGGGGAAAACAACTAAAGCCCGTGCAAATAATTCCATGCGTGTTTTACGAGCTATTTTCAATCACGCGATATCAAAATATGAAGATGATAACGGCAACCCTATCATTCAGATCAATCCCGTTGATAGATTAAGCCAGACTCGCGCCTGGTATAACATTAAAAGCAGACAAACATTAATTAAGGCCCATCAATTACCAGATTGGTATGCAGCTACCTTGCAGCTTAACAACGAAACGACTCGCGACTATCTGCACCTACTCTTATTTACTGGTTTAAGGCGTTCTGAAGCATCTAGACTACAGTGGAATGATATTGATTTTAAAGCTAAAACATTAATCATTAATGAAACTAAAAACCATCAAACACATGAATTACCATTATCAGATTTTCTTTATAATTTGCTAAAAAGGCGCCACAAAGATAAAGACAGTATTTACGTTTTCCCTAGCGATTCAGATCGAGGCTATTTAATTGAACCTAGAACCGCCGTTAAACGCGTATCTGATTTATCAGGGGTTAGTTTCACGCTTCATGACTTGAGACGAACATTTATAACTATTGCAGAAAGCCTAGACACACCTGGTTACGCATTAAAACGATTAATAAATCACAAAGATCCTAATGACGTTACTGCAGGTTACATCGTTTCTAACGTAGATCGTTTACGCGACCCAATGCAACGTATTACAGACTTCATTCAACAACATACTAAGAGTAATTAAAGGTAGTACCGATGACAGATTTATATATTTTCGAATACTCACACCCAAAAGATCCAGTTTGGCCAGATTTTGTAGAAGGATATTTTGATCAATGCGCATTTTTCTCAGGCGAAATATTAAAACATAGAACAGAAAGTGAAATCGCTCTAACAATGAGAGATATAGATTTACATACAAATGAAAATTATCAATTTGAAATTGACTCTTTACACTGCGTTGATAGCGAACACAGGATGACCAAAGAAAATTTTGGAAGCGTTACAGGTCGCGCAGGCTTTATCTCGTTATTTTGGTTATACAAGAAAAATGATAAATCACCTTTTTTGAATATTAAAAACCCTACCTGGGCAGAAATATTTTCAATTTATACTCTTGGTCTTATCGCATACTTAAATCGAGACATATCAAGAATGAGGGAGGATAGCATTCTTTCTGGATGCGATTACTTGGCAGAAGTAACTACCATGTATATGGCTGAAGCAATGGAAGCAAGCACAATTGCTGACTTTATCTACAAGGATTATTCACCTGTTTCGAAATTAGAAAACACCATATATTCCTTGAAAGAATCTAAAGCAAATAATGCAAGTAAAGGAGGTAAAGCCAGAAGTAAAAAATTCAATGATTTAAAAGAAATCGTACTCAATGAATACTCAAACAACCACTCACATAAAAACAATAGGCAAGCTGCAAGAGACTTACTTCGCACTATTCCCGATAACGAAAAATGCGATCCTGATGGAAATCCTATACTCGTAGAACATAATGCTATCGAACAAGTTGCACGTTGGATTGGTGAATTTAAACGAAAAAACCTCCATTAACTTCCCTCCCCCTACTTAAAGTATGTTTGTGCTCAGCACAAACATACTTCTGCTTAGTTGAAACATGTTTGTACTAAGCTGAGACATTCAAACAAACATCCAAGTCATTCAAGCTCTCTCCTATCAAAACAATAAGGAAAAGAGCAATGACAAGTTCAATATTAAACACCGTACAAGCCGCTAATTACATTGGCATGAGCAAAGCCTTTCTTGAAAGAGATCGTTGGGCGGGTGCTCGCATTCCATTTATTAAAGTGGGTAGTCGTGCGGTTCGTTATCGCCTTAGCGATTTAGAAGAATTTTTAGATCAACAAGTTCGACGCTCAACCAGTGATTTAGGTGAATCATCGTGATAACTGAAACTTTTGATCACAGTTTAAGTTATGCCGTTAAGCAAGCTATTGCTCTGGGTCACTCTGATAAAGCCGATATTGCTTTTCGTGAGAAGGTATTTCGTAAGTTACCCGATAGGTTAATTCGACCTATAGGTAAGCAGTACCAGGCAACCTATAAAAATCTAGGTAGACGGGATGCAAATCTCATGCTTTTGGATATTGACGGAAAACTACAGAATGAAACCATACGTTTGTCTTCAAGCGATGATGACCTAGTTCAGTTTGCAAAACTTCGTGCAAAATCTTGTTCTAGAATTCGCGCACAGTACCCGACTCTAAAAAAAGCCTATGACGCAATTTGCTGCGTTGTAAAGCGTTTTGGGCTAGTACCCGTTAAGGTAGGTCGAAAATATACTTTAATGGGGGCTGTAGGACGTATGGCCGATGATACATGGTGGCGTCGTGCGTTACGTAAAAAACACAAACGTAATAGTGAATCACTGGCTATTCAATTAGGCCTAGTCTGCAAACAGAAAGGCATTTATGCCAGTGACGAAGCCGTTTACACGAGAAAAGAACAAAAAATCAGATCAAGCCAAATGCTTGAAGAAATGGAAGCCATCAACGAGCTTGATCAATCATATACATTAAAAGAACTTCAGAATAAATCAGTATCCAACCCCGCTATTCGACGCGCAGAACTTATGACTCGAATTGCAGGCTTTGAAGAATACGCTCAAAACTATGGGCACGTTGGTGAGTTTTATACCTTCACCTGCCCTAGCCGAATGCATGCACGTATGTCTATTTCCGGCGATCAAAACCCAAAATATGACGGAATCACCCCCGACAAATCTCAGGCTTATTTAAATAAGCAATGGAGTAAAATTCGAGCCGCTTTAAAGCGTAAAGGAATCCATGTTTACGGGATGCGTGTAGCCGAACCACAACATGATGCTACACCTCACTGGCACCTATTACTATTTATGGAGCCTGAACACGTTGAGACCGTTCGAGAAATAATGCGACATTATTCCCTGGAAGTTGATGGCAATGAAAAAGGAGCAAAAGAACACCGCTTTACTGCCCTGGCTATTGATTGGAGTAAAGGCACCGCCGCGGGTTACATCGCTAAATATATCTCAAAGAACATTGATGCTCATGGTGTTGATGAAGATCTATTTGGTAACGATGCCAAAGCATCTGCGTTACGAGTAGATGCCTGGGCTTCAAATTGGGGAATCCGTCAATTCCAGCAAATAGGTGGTCCTTCCGTTACGATCTGGCGCGTATTACGAAATTTAAAAGAAATTCCCGAAGATGGAATTGTAAGCCAGGCGTATCAAGCTGCCGACAATGGTAACTGGTGCCAGTATATGGAAATTATGGGCGGGCATACTGCAACACGTAAAGATTGTCCTATAGGTCTGGCTAAAGCCGATATCGATAAACTTAACCAATATGGTGAACCTATAGGTCAAATCATCGTAGGCATCAGCTTAGGTTCAGAAACCTATAGGTCAAAAACTCATACCTGGACGATAAGACTGAAATCAGAATCTAATGACTCGTATACGTATACGGAAACTGATTCCGTATACGTTACGTTACGTTACGTAACGGGAAATGATCTCGTTACGAAAAATGAATCCGTTACGGATATTGGCAGTAAAATTGAGGTAGACGAAATATTTATTGATGGAGATACAGACAATCCCGGCTTTTTGAAAAAAGGGACGGAATGAAATTCCGGCCCCTTGGAGTTCTGTCAATAACTGTACGCAATTCACTTGTTAACAGATTAAATAATATCTTTTTTGACCAGCATTGAAGATATTTCCCGTTTAACGATTTCGGGCATTTCCTCGGTCATCCAGTTGTTTGTTAATAGCCAATGTCTGCATTCCTGCTCGTTTAGAGAATCACTTGTGATTAATTCAGAAATACCAATTGCACTTGAGCGACTAAGACCTAGCCCCATTAATGAAAGCTGAGTTGTTTGCGATACACCAAACTCAAGAAGTATGTTTATATTTAATAATCTTTCTATCAAGTCACTTCTATCTATCTGTGATAAATGAAATCTTAGTATATCGACATAACAAGCTAGATATTTTGGCGCTTGAAATCTCGCAAAACTTTCAACGTCAGTCATGGTGTTTCTAATTAAAGAATCCAACTTATAATTTGAATTGTTGTTTTTATAATATTGCTCTCGACTTGCTATGATCTTTGCCAGTGGATACCCCTGCATCCAGTTAACTATCAGGAGCGCAAGCTGCCACACTCTTGAATTTGTCCACCCAAACACTTTACCAAAGCACTTGTTTACTCTAAGCAAAATTCTTGTATATTCGTTTACGGCATTATCGCTTTCAGGTGGAGGCGGAACAAGTTCTTCTGGATCTAAACCCCTTTCACTATATCTATTATCGAAATATTTAAGCAAATCATCCATGGCAAGCGGACTGATTCCTGGATTTCGCAAAATAATATTATCTGGCACACTTAGGTTATTGATTTTATAAGATAGTTTCTCATCTAATGTTTTTATAAGGTCATGAGGAAAGCGTTGCGCCCATTTGGTGTTAGATAATTTCTTATTACGGATATATGATGACACTAAGTACGAGAATACATATTCAAGTTTGGGTTCACTTATAGAAACTTCTTTTGGCGTGTCATTATCAATATAGGAAATTATTTCACTGCTTTTTCTTAAGACCTCATCAGATGTTCTAGAAATTTGATATTTTGCTCTTTCAGTGGGTGCACCTTGTTTCCAGACGTTTTCTTTTTTTGCATCAACACAAATAACATTCCCTTGAAACTCTTTCCCCCATCTTCCTGCTCTTCCAGCTAAGTTCCAAAAATCACCATGTGACATAGGGTTTCCACGGCCTTTTGTTGGACCACGAACAAATATGCTTTGGCATGGCATATTGATTCCTTCAATTAATGTTGATGTACAAATTAAGTACTTAATTTTGTTTATACGGAATAGTCGTTCAATTTCACTTCTAACAAGTAGAGGCATGTTCCCATAATGGAATGCTATTCCACGATTAAGAACGTAACGCAGAAAGTATTTTTTGTGTATGATTTTTTTTGATAAATCAATTAATTCAAGTATGTCTTTATCCTGAGATATATCAATTTTATCTCCTATTAGATCGTATAATTGTTTTGCAGCTTTTTCTGCGTCACTAGCACCATTAACGTAAATTACATTACCACCTGCTGAGTTACCTAGTGAGTAAGCGGTGAAAGTGAGGCGCTTACTGACTGCTGAAGGACTGGATTCAATATCAAATATCCCTATTTGAACAGGTTCTTTTTCTAAAATCAGTTCCATGTTCCATTTTTTTGGTAAATTAGGCACCTGCGAAATCCAAATAAGGTTTTGGTTCACAACTATATCTTCACTAATTACTGGAGAGGTGGAAATATTATCAGGTGCATCATCTAATAATAAACTCGGATTTTCTGTCATTGGACTGGCAAAAAATACTCTACAGTTTGGGTTTGTATTCACAGCCTGCTCAATAGCCAACTGTAGCAATACGCCTCTATGTCCGTCGCCAACTTTTTGTGCTTCATCAACAATTAGCAAATCAAATTTAAGGTTATTGGAACCCTCTCCAAGAAGTATGTGAAATCTTTCTTGTGTAAATATGAAGACATTGGATTTGTTGCGTTCGACATATGAGGATAAAGGGAGCGTTGTAATAGATACATCTTTAATACTTTCATCTTGAAATAAACTTTCGATATCTTGCTGTACTTGTTCTATAAGCGCTCTTGTCGGTACTATATATACAATAAACGACCTAGGATTCTTGCGAACATAATCAGCTAGCCATTGACCAACAATAAATGATTTTCCAGCAGTCGTTGGAGCAGAAACACTAATCCAATCTGATGATTTTGAGTTATCCCAGAATGATTTCTGAAACCTGTTTACAGGTAATGGTGCTGAGGTAGACAATGTAATAGAGTTTTCAAGTGAGCGTCTTGTCCAATCTTGTAACAATGCAAATGGGAGCCTTTCACGGTAGTTCTTATCTAATAATCCACGCTTTTCAGCTAACGAGATTGCTGGCCGGTTAGCTAGTGTGTCAAATATTACAGCAGATGCATCTTTTTGAGGTTGTGAGGATTCTTTAAGATGTAAACAGTGTTGTGCAATTCGTAGAGCACAATCTTGACAGGGCGCGCTATATGATTGTGCAAGAAAGCTAGCGCAAGTAAGAAGATAATTTAAATCATATCCAGAGCCTTCCTTGTCAGTATTTGTTTTTATATTAGGAAATTGGTTAACTACGGATTCAATCAGTAATACTCTGTATTGTTTTTGAAAGCCTTTATTTTTTAGAAGCCAATTTTGTAGGTCTTTTTTACTCATGATTACTATAGAACCTTCTGAAATTCTTCTCTGAATTTTTCAACACTTGGAAATGGCAAACAAAATACTTGAATGCAAAAACTCTCAATATTTTCTTCTGATACTCGTTTTATAATATGTTTTTTTCGAGCATTAAATGCTTTTTCGATATCTTTCTTAACGTCTATTACTTCTTTCGAATTAGGTTTCGTTGGATATGCGTCAGTGTCAAATCCAATTAAGCACAAGCCTCGGTATTCAAGCTTCTTATGTTTTGGATCGTCAGGATCCAAGTACATCTTCATGAATTCTTCAAGATCTTTGTTATTGAAATCTATGCCATCACGCATAAGCTGTAGATCGCGTTCCTGCACTGCATCATCACCACCATCACCTAATAAAAAAGGAGCTAAACTTTCAAAGCATTCGTATGTGGCATTTGTTGGGTTGCTGTGTAGTTTTGATTCTCCCCAATATATTGCTAAATTATTATTTTGCTCATTGATTCCTACGTGGATCCCATCACATCCATGAATATGCATACTTGTGCTTGTCTTTAAGACCATTTTTGTAAACATTTGTGGTAGTTGTAGAAGAGATTCTGCAAGGATTGATAGTAAAACTTCTCCGCCCTCACCACTTTTTGGCAGCTCTGTGAAAAGTTTACGAGCCTTTGAATTGAGGCGTAAAATAGGTGATGTGTTATCTAATTTTGCTGCTTCATTAAGTGCACGCTTTATTTCGCTTCTTGGTATTGCAAAATTAACAATACGATCACTAATAAATCTAGCTAAATCTTTTACGCGTGTTCTTTGATTTCCATCAGAAGCAATGAAGTGGCAGTGGGCAATGGTTTTCGTATCTTTGAGCTCCACATCACATTCAACGGTCTCGATATAAGCTTCTAGGCTATCTGTTTTTTCTCGTAACAAAGGAACTAAAGAGCTGTATACATCAGGGTATTTTTTTTCAATTTCTTTTTCGCTTAATTCTTTTTGTTCGTTATGAGACATAATATTGTGAATCCATTTAATTTAAGGGCTCCCCCCCATTAGCACGTCGCACTTATTTCATTTATTAGTAAATTTAACGAATATAGAATTCATATTGCGCTCTAACAATATTTGGCACACTGCCTGGATCTATAAGCCCAAGAAGTGCTTTGAAATTTAAACGGTATGAGCCCCCAATATTAATACGTAGCCCTAGTTTATTTGCATTGTTTGAAGCAGATTGTAGTAATACGGAGATTTCTCGAGGTGAGAAGTTTTGTATCATCTGATTATAATAATGAACAGCTGCATCTGACACTCCATACCCATTACCTATTCTACAGCACCCTATAATTTGTACATATTCATCCTGAACTGTTTCTGGAATTGCACCTTGAAGTGATAATTCTAATAACCTTTCCGCAAATGCGGGTTCGTTATAAAAATTATTCATTCCATTATGCACATTCCATAATCTTTCAACAGCCCTTGAAAATATTACATGCTGCTCTGATTCATTAAGTAAATGAAAAATACCTAATTTTTCAAAAAATTGTAGTGAAGCCGCATGCTTATCTTCGTAGCCTTTTGCCACATAATCAGAATGGTTGTTTATAAGCTCTGACTTCATTGAAGCTGTCAGACCCTCTGGAAGCCCATTGCAAATATCTAAAGAATTTAGTCTAGATTGCTCTGGTGTATTAGGATCACAGTAAATACCATGAACCATAGTAATAAGCACTTGTCTTTGTGCGCTATGAGTTTCTGACAGTCGTTGCCCCCATACTGAACATTGACTAGCATTAAATCGCGGTCCTTTAATAGCTGAGATGAATGCACTGATATCAACACCTCTAGGTGATGCTGAGTCAGCTAATGCATACCTTACGCATCGATTTAAGAATGTTGTAAACTCTCTATCATTAACTTTACCAAGCGTTGGATGTGCCGCTGAAAAATTATTTCTAACATCTCTGCACTGATCAAGAAAGAAGTAACCATCTTCATCGATAATGTTTAGCTTGAGACATAGCTCAAGTAAATTACTATCCTGTGTTTCTAATAAATGTTTTTCTTCAAAGTCTCTTTGTAATATTTGAGCAACTACAGCTAATCCGAAAGTTCTTATTTTATCTCTGAGATGTAAAATTGATGCATTCCATGCATAATTCATTGCACCATCAAACAACCCTGTACTAACCGCCACGCACATTCGAGCTATTAACTCATCCCGTAGAGACACGGGTATTTCTTTAAGTTCTCTAGGTAAGTCACGCCATGCATATTGAATTTCCTCATCACTAGCTAGAGCTTCTCGCGGAATACCAAGTGCTTGAGTTAATTCAGTAATTGCTGGCAGCACAGTAGTAGGAAGTGCTGGGAGATTTGGTTCTTCTTTTACAACAATGTCATTCATAAACTATATCCATGTTTCATAGGTTGTTTTTTTCAGCTAACGTTTAAGCTAACGGGTGTTCGTTTTGTTGCGCGTCCGATTGAGTGATTTGTTAGGTTTCTTGGGTTTAAATATGCTTGAAATTTCTGATCTCCATATTTTCATTTTAGCTGCTCTAGTAGCATTACTTCGATTTTTTCTCAAATGACCAATAAGAAATTCACTAGAAAACTTTAGGTCTATCGCCTCCGTAAATATAGATGCGCCAGAGCTTAAGGTTTCAATTCCACTGGCTAATTGGATTTCACCCGCTTTATTAAAGGCATTCCATCTGAACATTGGTGAATGATGCAATAAAGCCACAAGCCTCATTAACTTTATAAGTGACATTTTCTTATCAGGTTTATTGAGGTCATGAATGTTTATTCCATTTGGAAAGAGATACCATCTAAGTTCGTCAGTGATTAAGCAATCATTTGGATTTTTATTACCTATAAATGGCTGGTATAGAAAATGTTTCTTTCCTGATACTTCAGAAGGAAGGTCTTCATCGCTGAATATTCGACAACCCTTTCCTGATTTTTCTAAATCAACTGCCTTGGTAGCTGCTTCACCAAGCAGGAATTTACCTAAACGATTATTAACTTGGTCTGGTTCTACAATGTCTCCATATGCTATACCGCCTCTACAAAGTATCCCTGACTTAGTTAATTCCCACATACACTTAATGGCGGCATCAATTAATGGAATTGGTTTTTCTGACCAGATAAAAGCACAGTCAGATAGTTGCGCTACTTGCACATCTTTATTCTTTTTTAATTCAATTAGCACCTTTCTAAACTTTATAAGTAACTTTGCGCTAAAAAAATGTGTATTTTGATGTTTTGTGCTTTTTACTCCATGCGACTCATAGTCATCTGTCGAAAGTGCAATTTGGCCTCGTGTCAAAGAGCCAATACCTAGAATATCTACAAAAAATACTGCTCCCTTATATTGCTTCATTTTGTTTTTTTAACCTAGCAGTGAAATATATAGAAAACACATAAACCCATGATATGCAGCATTCTGTATACTTCCTCATCACAAGTGCTTTAAATCGAGATTGAGATTACCACAAAAATACGATGTGTATACGACGAACGGCATGATAATGAAAACACTTTGACTCAGCCGTCTACACTAGGTCTACACGCTATTTTTTTAGACTGTTATTTTAAAAGTGCAGACGAAAAAAAACGACCCGTAAGTCGTTGATTTTAAAGATGGTGCCCAGGGCCGGAATCGAACCGGCACGCCCGTGAAGGCGAGGGATTTTAAGTCCCTTGCGTCTACCAATTTCGCCACCTGGGCAGATGGTCTTTCATGTAACACCCTAATTTCGTTTAATAAATAACAGCTCTTAGCACTGTAGTCCACCACAACGCCACCTGGGCAGATGGTCTTTCGTATAACACGCTAATATGATCTGCTTGTTACACCCTATTTTGTCATGAACAATAGAAGTTCTGGTAACAACTTCTTCATAACCCACTTAGGCAGTGGTTAAAATGGAGGCGGGACCCGGAGTCGAACCGAGGTAGATGGATTTGCAATCCACTGCATAGCCACTTTGCTATCCCGCCTTTAACTTGTCGTAAATAAAAAAACCTCGGCTGGCGAGGTTTTGATATCTTTGTTCAGTTAGTTGCCATTCTGAACATTTTCAATTTGGAGCGGGTGATGAGGATCGAACTCACGACATTCTCGTTGGCAACGAGATGCTCTACCGCTGAGCTACACCCGCTTGGTCTGTTTGGGCTATTGCCTTCAACAGAGGGCGCTATTATAGAGATCGCTGCCTTTTGGTCAAGTGGTAATTTCAATTAATTGTAATATTTTTCAGTGACATACTGATCAAGAAACAATCATACTAATTAACAGGCCTATTTGTAGGCTTGATGAAGGTGTTTGTTCTTTTAAATTTGGGCGGGTTTGATTATTGGGTGTTGTTAATCGCTGGATTCCAGCTAGAGACGCGCTGGAATGATAGGGTCAGGTTTATGCTGAGATGATCACGTTTCTTTTGAATCATCTTAATTCATCTAAGCTCATTTAAAAGCCTAAGCCTCTTTCATCGCTTTCCAGCCTGATTTCAAATAGTCGACCATTGAGATTACGGTTAGCACCACGGCAATAACCAATAAGATTAGGCCAATGGTGTGTACTGGCATACCCAACCAGTCATCTCGGTGCAGCAAAAAGCCTAGTGCGAACATCTGTACGGTGGTTTTGTATTTACCCAGCATTGAAACGGCGACCTGGTCTCGTTTACCTTCTGATGCCATCCATTCTCTTAGTGCAGATATCACAATCTCTCTGCCTATAATTATGCAGGTACCGAGTATTATGATGGTCTCAGGGTGGGCTGAGGCGAGTAATATAAGTGCTACCGATACGATTAACTTATCGGCTACCGGGTCCATAAAGGCACCAAAGGCTGAAGTTTGATTTAGTTTGCGCGCAAAGTAACCATCTAACCAGTCTGTAATACACGCCAGACCATATAACCAGGCTGTAGCCGGCCTTCCCCAGTCATAAGGCAAATAGAACAATACTATTATGAGTGGGATAAACGCGATACGTATCAGCGTAAGGGTATTTGGTAAATTAAGGTTCATTTAGTATGGCTTGCCCAGGCTTAAGTTATTTACTGTTTATTATTACTGAAATCGCAAATTTATTCTCATATCAAATTCAGCGCTGCGTCTAGTCTACTCAGACCGCAGCACATCATAAATGATCTGCGCCAAATTTCTACTGATACCCGGCACTTTTGCTAAATCTTCTACCCCGGCCTGTTTTACACCCTGTAACCCACCAAAGTGTTTTATCAGGTTTTGACGCCTTTTAGGGCCCAGGCCCGGTATTACTTCAAGGGTAGATGTTGTACGGGCTTTTTCTCTTTTTGCCCTGTGGCCACTTATCGCGAAACGGTGCGCTTCATCGCGTACATTTAATATTAAATGAAAGGCTATGGAGTCTTCTGGTAAATAAAGGTCTTCTCTACCATCACTGAACACCAGCTTTTCTAAACCGGCCTTACGCCCCTCACCCTTGGCTACACCTATTAATAGCACTTCATCAATTTGCAGCTGGTCCATTACCTCTACTGCCTGTCGCAGCTGGCCTTTACCCCCATCTATAAAGAGTATGTCGGGCATTTTTGCGCCATTTTCCCTGTTTTTGGCCTTTTTTAAACTGGTGTATCTGCGCTGCAGTGCCTGGCGCATGGCCGCATAGTCATCACCGGGCTCTATGCCATCTATATTAAAGCGCCGGTAATCTTGTTTGTGGGCGCCTTCTAAATTAAACACTACACAGGATGCCACAGTGGCCTCGCCCATTGTGTGACTAATATCGAAACATTCTAAACGCGTGGGCAGCTCATCTAATTGCAGCACCTTCTGCAGCTCCTCAAAGCGTTTTAAAGTGCCTGATCTTGAGTTCATACGGGCTTTTAATGCGGTTTCTGCATTATTAAGCGCCATTTTTACCCACTGCGCACGATCTGACCTTACCTGGTGCGTTAAGCGAACTTTATGCCCTACATACTCACTAATTACCTGCTGCATAGCCTCTTGCTGCTCTAGCGGATGACTTAAAATAATTTCACTGGTTTGTTGTTGTGCGCCCTGCTGCTGCAAATAGTATTGAGATACAAAGTTAGTTAATACTTCTGTTTCAGATAAGGCCTCTGGCAACTTCGGATAATAGCTACGGTTACCCAGGTTGCGCCCTTCGCGTATAAAAAACACCTGCACACAGGCCTGGGCGCCATTGCAGTACACAGCCACAATATCTACATCGCGATCATCACCAGAGATGTATTGTTTCTCTACCACTTTTTGCAGCATGCGTATCTGGTCGCGGTTAATGGCGGCCTTTTCGAAATCGAGATTGGCTGAGGCCGCTTCCATTTGCTCAACCAGGTCTTCTATCAGCTGGGTGCTCTTACCTTCTAAAAACATCAAGGCATGATTAATATCTGCCTGGTAACGTTGCTCACTAATGTAGCCAACACAGGGTGCAGTGCAGCGTTTTATTTGATACTGCAAACAGGGGCGAGAACGATTCTTAAAATAAGTGTCATCACACTGGCGAATTTTGAATAATTTATGAATAAATTGCAGGCTATCTCGCACCGCTCCGGCACTCGGAAATGGCCCTAAATATTTACCCTTTTTTCGTTTTGGGCCACGGTGAACCACAATTTGTGGATATGCATCGAGGTTAGATACATAGATAAATGGGTAAGACTTATCATCACGCAGCAAAATATTATACGGAGGCTGGTTCTCTTTTATTAAGTTCGACTCCAGCAATAAAGCCTCACTTTCTGTGTGGGTAATAGTGACTTCAATTTGCTGAATTTTTTTAACCAGTGCACTGGTTTTAATCGACAGACCGGTTTTTCTAAAATAACTGGCGAGGCGTTTTTTGAGGTTTTTCGCCTTGCCCACATAGAGCAAATTTTGCTGCAAATCATACATGCGATAAACGCCCGCACGGGTCGATACATGCTTTAAAAATTGCTCAGCATCAAAGGCTGTTTCTGTGGATAACTCTGACATTTGCGTATTTAAACACAGAGGTGATTACTTGTGTAATTTAGCTTTGTGATTCGTGAAATTAGATTTTGATTATTTTGTAGGTGCTCATTCAGGTGCACAAAATGAAAATTTAATCTCGCTGATTTAGTGCACCTGAAGGAGTACCTACAGGATGATTTTCATAAGTTAATTTGAGTGATCATTTTTCTGGTAAATCCTGCAAAGAGAAAACTTTAACTAACTTAAACACCTCCTCATAAATGTTCCACGGCTTGATTTCGGGTAAAATTTTGAGTTAAAAAGAGCTGAAATTTAAATGAGAAATAACATTATAAATACGCTATATCTTATTGATTATAAACGACAGCATAGTGATAACTGGTCAATTAATTTAGCGCAGAACGCAAAACACCCGCTCCAGGCGGGTGTTTTTCTGCAGTTTTAATAACTTTGCACTGCATTTATGCAATATCAAACTTTCAAAACATATGCTAACTATTTGATTTTATTAGTTATCAGGTTCTAATAAACCGTGCTTTATGGCCAGATGCATCATTTCTACATCGTTTGATACATCTAACTTCTCATGCAGGCGTTTTCTGTAGGTGCTAATGGTTTTTGGGCTAAGTGAAAGCTGCTCAGATATGGCATTTGTACGCATGCCCTGGCTAATCATTATTAGCACCTGAAGCTCACGCTGAGATAAAACATCAATTAATGACTCCTCACCCGGCAGCATAGAAAGTGCTAATTGCTGCGCTATGGTCGGCGCAATATAACGCTGCCCTGCATTCACTTTTTGAATCGCTTCTACCATTTCTTCTACCGGACAACCCTTGGTTAAATAACCAACAGCACCTGCTTCGAGTAAGCGTTTTGGGAGGGGGCCTTCACTGTGCACGGTGAGCACAATCACTTTAGATTCGGGGTGTGTTTTGGTGACCCTGGAGGTCGCTTCAAAACCGCCAATTCCTGGCATATTAATATCCATCAAAATAACATCGGGTTTTACCTGGCGAACTTTTTCCAGTGCTATTTCACCACTGTTAGCTTCATCGACAACCTCGATTCCGGCCTGATCTTCGAGCAGACGTCTTAAGCCATATCGAATTAAATCATGGTCATCCACCAGCATGACTCTAATATTGGACACAGTATTTTCCCGTTGTTACTTTGTTATTGCGCTGATCATAGCATATCGCTACAAAAGTGCGCTTAAGTCATTATTAACCCACAATAAATAAGGTAATTACACTACACAGAACACTCAGTTCGCTAGAAGTAACAATCACCAGTTTTTAAATGGGTTGGTTATCAGGTTCACATTATAATAACGTGGATCTTCCGTCACTTCCTCACCTACCCATGCAGGCTTATCAAAAGCTTCGCTCTCATCGCATAATTCAATTTCTGCAACGATCAAACCTTCATTTTCACCGTAGAACTCATCTATTTCCCATTTATGCTTGCCCTGCTCTACGATAAAGCGTGTTTTATCTACCTGGGGCTGATTACATAACTGATCTAACATCTCCTGCGCCTCGTCTAATGGAATTTCATATTCATATTCCATTCTGCGCATTTCTAATGTGGCGCTTTTAATATTGATATTGGCCTTATCACCCTGCACTCTCACTCTAACCGATGCCTTGCCTACTTCACCCATATACCCCTGACGAATTCTGTATGAGCATTTCACCTCATCACGCCATTCATTACTTGCTAATAAAAACTTACGTTCAATTTCTATGGGCATAATTCCCTCAATATCTTCTCAAAATAAATATGTAATGTTATCTTCTTACTATTAACTTATAGTTACAATAAAACAGTTTAAAAAACTTACCTCATCACAGAATGATGGGGATTTTATTTAGGGACAAGCATGCTACAAAATGATTTTAACCTCGACAGCAATCTAATTTACGTCAACCACGCTGGCGTCGCCCCCTGGCCTACCCGCACGGTAGACGCAGTTAAAAAATTTGCCATTGAAAATGGAAATATTGGCTCCTGTAATTTTGAACACTGGTTAAAAGTTGAACAAAATCTTAAACAAGATTTAGCCACACTCATCAACGCAAAATCTAGCGATGAAATTGCCCTGTTAAAAAGCACATCTGAAGGTTTGTCGATAGTTGCCAAAGGCATTAACTGGCAACCCGGTGACAACATTGTTATTAGCAATGAAGAATTTCCATCTAACTTTATCGTTTGGGATGCTCTACGCGCACAGGGAGTTGAGTTGCGTATTGCTAATATTTCCCAGTCTGGGCCAAACGCCACCCAATACCCTGAAAAAGCGATTATTGAACTGATGGATGTAAACACCCGTTTACTGAGTATTAGCGCAGTTCAATATGCCTCGGGCTTACGAATGAACCTTGAGCTTCTGGGCAAGGCCTGCAAATCTTACCACGCGCTTTTTTGCATCGATGCGATTCAACAAATTGGTGCCTTACAGTTTGATGTTCAGGCAATGGATGCGGATTTTGTTATAGCCGATGGCCATAAATGGATGCTTGGCCCCGAGGGGCTTGCGCTCTTTTACTGCAAACAATCCAGCATGCAAAAGCTAGAGTTACAACAGTTTGGCTGGCATATGGTAGAAGATTTATATAACTTTAATGACATACAAAACTGGAAACCAGCCAACAGCGCACGACGCTTTGAATGCGGCAGCCCAAACACACTTACCACCCACGCATTGCAGGCAAGTGTTGGCCTGCTGCTAGAGCATGGCATGCACACGATAGAGCAGGCCGTGCTATCTAATGTGCAGACCTTAATTAAACTATTTTCTCAACTAAACGGGGTCTCTATTCTGAGCCCCACCGATATCACTCAACATGCCGGCATTTTCACCTTTAATAAAGCCGCTGTGGATAGCCAGCAACTCTATAAGTATCTGGTTAGCAAAGGCGTGGTATGTGCACCACGTGGAGGTGGTGTGCGCTTTTCACCTCACTATCACAACCAGGCGGCAGAGTTTGAACAACTGGCCGAGTGGGTTAACACCTATAAAGAATAAAACAGTAAACACTCACACATCACGGGCCTGTTAACACACATTGCTGGATATGAGTATTTTCAGGCTTTACCAGTAAAACAGCACTTTTTTGACTAAACTCATAGGTATAAGTGTTGTCTATAGATGATAACGTAATTTTACATGGAGTAATTGAGACTGAATATTTTCAGCAGAGTACAAAATTCACTATGGGAAAAAATAGTTGAGTGGTTAAGCACTAACCATGAAGACGTTAATATGCCCCTCTCTGATTTCGATCGCCTACGTTATGAGATACGCCCCGGCGATGTGATTTTAGTTGAAGGTCGTTCATCCATCAGTGAAATTATTAAAACCATTACCTTAAGTAACTGGACACACTCGGCCATTTACATTGGTCGCCTGCACAATATTGATGACCCGGTTTTACGTAAGTTTATACAAAAGTTCTATACCGGTGGTATGGATGACCAGCTGATTATTGAGTCTCAGTTAGGTGTAGGCACCATTGTTGATAACATTAGTAAGTATCGGGACGACCATCTACGTATTTGTCGGCCCTCCAGCATCACTCGTTTAGATTCACAAAACGTTATTGCCTATGCCATTAATCGCCTTGGCACTAACTATCATGTGCGGCAAATTCTCGATTTAGCCCGTTTTTTATTTCCTTACGCCATTCTTCCACGGCGTTGGCGCTCCAGCTTGTTTGAACACAATGCGGGCACACCCACTCATACGGTTTGCTCAACCATGATGGCCGAAGCGTTTGCCTCGGTGCACTACCCAATTTTACCCGTGTTACACCGTGATGAAGACGGCCAGTTGGTTATGTATAAACGTAACACCCGGCTAATTACACCTAAAGATTTTGATTATTCCCCCTATTTTGATGTAATTAAATACCCTATATTAGATTTTGATGAATTAGCGATATATCAAAGAATGCCATGGGGTAAAGATGGTATCGTGTTAAACGACGAACATGATTTAAGCATGCTCGCACCGCAAGCCGTTGCTGAGGCTGTGGAGAATAAACTGGACGGCAAACCAGATGAAACACTGGATGATGATGGGTTAAGTTTTGCTGATGCAAAAAATAACCCGGTATAAAAAATAGCAGTTCGGTTAAACGGCATTAGCCATAAAATCACAATTTAAGCACTGCTGTACCGAGCTGGAAATAACAATAAATATAACCATAAATGTGCATGGAATGATGCCATGGAAACACACTAGGAGAACATCATGCTTACCTGGCTTTTAATTTTTATAGTCACTATAGGAACGGCTGCTTACCTGCGCTTGCCACAAGTTGTATGGAGTGGTGCACTCGGTGTTGTATTAATTTTATTTACCTTTTCAGGTATAGCCAGCCTTTCATCCATTGTTATTATCTGGGCAATATTTCTCGCCATTATTGTGCCGCTTAATATGCCGCATATTCGACAAAAATATATTTCAGAACCTTTGCTTAATTTTATGCGCAGCTCCATGCCAAGCATTTCTAAAACTGAACAGGAGGCACTGGATGCAGGCAAAACCTGGTGGGAAGTAGATTTATTTAGCGGCAAACCAGATTACGCCAAAATTCGTGAGTTACCCACGTCAAAATTAAGCACTGAAGAACAGGCATTTATAGATGGCCCGGTTGAAGAACTATGCGCCATGCTTGATGACTGGAAAATAAACCAGGTTGATTACGATTTACCAAAACCTGTATGGGATTTTTTAAAGAAAAATAAATTCTTCGCAATGATCATTCCTAAATCTTATGGCGGTTTGGAGTTTTCAGCTCTGGGTCATTCAAGTGTTGTAATGAAAGTTGCTGGGCGCAGCATTACTGCTGCGGTTACCGTTATGGTGCCTAACTCGTTGGGCCCCGGTGAACTGTTAATGCACTACGGCACCGAAAAACAAAAAAACCATTACCTGCCCCGCCTTTCTTGCGGCGATGAAATTCCCTGTTTCGCATTAACCGGCCCTGAAAATGGCAGTGACGCAGCCACCATGCCAGACACCGGTATAGTATGTCGCGACACATTTGATGGTGAAGAAAATGTTTTAGGTATTCGTCTTAACTGGGACAAACGCTACATCACACTTGGCCCGGTAGCTACTGTGTTAGGTTTGGCATTTAAACTTTACGACCCTGAAAATTTAATTGGTGAAGAAAAAGATATTGGCATTACCCTGGCGCTTATTAAAACCGATATCGAAGGGGTTGAGATTGGTAACCGTCACTTCGCTGCTAACCATATGTTTATGAATGGCCCTAATCGCGGTAAAGATGTTTTCATTCCGATGGACTGGGTTATTGGTGGCCAGGAATATGTTGGCCAGGGCTGGATGATGTTAATGAACTGCCTGTCTCAGGGCCGTGCGGTTTCACTACCCGCACTTAGCACCGGCGCAGGAAAATACATTGCACGTTATACAGGTGCATACGCACGAGTTCGTAAGCAATTTAAAATTCCGATTGGTTATTTTGAAGGTGTAGAGGAATCACTAACCTCTATTGCCGGTAACTCATACATCATGAATGCAACGCGTGAATTAACCTTAACAGGTTTAGACACTGGCGAAGTGCCTTCGGTTATTTCCGGCATTGTAAAATACCAGATGACTGAACGTATGCGCACCGTTGTTAACCACGCTATGGATGTTCACGGTGGCCACGGTATTTGCCTGGGCCCTAAAAACTTTTTAGGTAGAGCGTATCAGGGCATCCCGATTAGCATTACCGTTGAAGGTGCAAATATTTTAACCCGCACCATGATTGTTTTTGGTCAGGGTGTATTACGCTCTCACCCGTTTCTTTTAAAAGAAGTAGAAGCGGTTAATCACCCCGATCATGACACCTCTATTGAATTATTCGATGGAGCTTTATTCGGGCATGTAGGTTTTATTATTAGTAACTTTTTCCGTTCACTCTGGTTAGGTTTAAGTGGTGCACGTTTTGTAACGGCTCCGGGTAAAGGAAAAGTAAGACGCTACTACCAACAACTCACCCGTATGAGTTCATGCTTTGCATTACTCTCCGATGCCTGCGTTTTAATTTTACAGGGTTCGTTAAAACGTAAAGAAAAAATTTCTGGCCGTCTCGCAGATGCTTTATCCAATATGTACATTATTACTGCGGTACTCAAGCATTATGAAGACCAGGGTTATAAGAAGGAAGACTTACCATTACTAGAGTGGGCCTGTGAAGACTCTCTATACAATGCGCAGGAAGCAATGAAAGCGGTTATGCGAAACTTCCCTGTTCCTATTATTGGAAAAATATTAAACCTGGTTATATTCCCGTTAACCAAACCTTATGGTGGTGCCAGTGATAAACTGGGGCACAAAATATCTCGCATAATACTTGAGCCCTCGGCTACACGCGATCGTTTAACTCAGGGCATTTATTTAACCGAAGACCCTGATGATGCCATGGGACGTTTAGAGTATGCATTAAAAATGGGGCTTGAAGCAGAAGATGCTGAACGCAAATTACGCGATGCCATACGCATTGGTTTAGTTACTGCACAAGATTATAACTCGGCTGTTGCCAGTGCCATTTCGCAAAACCTTATTAACCAGGCAGAAGCCGATAAAATTTTAGCTTCGCACGAAGCAACGCTAAATGCGATTAGCGTAGATGAATTTAGCCCTAAAGGATGGAAACCTCAATGAGCAAACCACGCGATGTTTATATAGTAGATGGTAAACGCACACCGTTTTTAAAAGCTAAAGGTAAGCTCGGGCCGTTTCTAGCCTCTGACCTTGCCGTTGCAGCGGCCCGCCCTCTGTTATTACAGAACAGTTTTGACCCGGCAGACCTCGATGAGGTGATTGTTGGCTGCGTTATGCCAACGGCTGATGAAGCGAATATTGCTCGTATTATTGCATTGCGTTTAGGCATTCCTGAAAATGTGCCTGCATGGACAGTGCAGCGAAATTGCGCATCAGGCATGCAGGCATTAGATAGTGCCTACCAAAATATACAACATGGAAAAGCTGATTTAATTCTAGCCGGCGGTACAGAGGCTATGAGTCGCGCACCCATTTTGCATAATGATTTAATGGTGAACTGGTTAAGCCAGTTTATGGGCGCAAAAACATTCGGCCAGAAACTATCGGCTTTTTCAAAATTACGCCCCGCACATTTAAAACCTATTATCGCACTGATACGTGGTTTAAGTGACCCTATTGTTGGCTTGTCTATGGGACAAACGACTGAAGAAATTGCTTATCGTTTTGGCATTAGCCGTGAACAGATGGATGAATTTTCTGTCGCTAGCCACCAGCGCCTGGCAGCAGCAACCGACAAGGGACATTTAAATGAAATAGAAGCGGTGTACGACAATGCAGGCTCGTTTTTTGATTTTGATGATGGTATTCGTCGTGATTCATCTATGCCTAACCTGGCAAAACTTAAACCTTATTTCGATCGAACATACGGTAAAGTAACACCGGGCAATAGCGCACAGGTTACCGATGGCGCTGCCATGTTATTACTCGCATCAGAAGATGCCGTTAAAAAACACAAGCTGCCCGTGCTCGCAAAAATCACCGACTCTCAATGGGCCGGTTGTGACCCAAGCCAAATGGGCCTGGGCCCAGCACATGCTATGGCGCCTATTATGCATCGCAATAAACTCGATATTGCCGATATTGATAACTGGGAAATTAACGAAGCTTTTGCCGGACAAGTTTTAGGTTGTCTTGAAGCCTGGAAAGATACCGACTATTGCAAAAATGATTTAGGTTTGAAAAGAGCGCTCGGTGAAATACCCCATGAAAAATTAAATATTGATGGTGGCGGAGTAAGTTTAGGGCACCCTGTAGGTGCAAGTGGTGCACGTATTGTTTTGCATTTAGCAAACACATTAAAACGCAATAAAGGAAACAAGGGCATTGCCAGCTTATGTATTGGTGGAGGTCAGGGCGGTGCTATGTTGATCGAAGCTCCCTAACTGCTCAGCTCCACCTGAACAGTTAGCCAGACCTTGAAACATAAATAACAAAAAGTATTAAACAGGAAACAAGAATGTCATACAAAAACTGGACTATTGAAAAAGACGATGAAGACATTTGCTGGTTACATCTGGATGTAGCCGACTCAAGCACTAATATTTTGCGCAGCGATGTACTTGATGAACTTGACGACATCTTAAATGACCTTGCTCAGTCATTACCTCTTGGTATTATTTTCGTTAGTGATAAAAGTAATGGTTTTATTGCCGGTGCTGATATTAACGAATTCACAGAAATAACGACTCACGAACAGGCTAAAGAAATGCTGGTTCGCGGGCACTCCATTATGAATAAAATTGAAAGCCTACCCTGCACTACCGTGGCGATGATTGACGGTTTTTGTTTAGGTGGTGGTATGGAGTTGGCATTAGCCTGCACCTATCGTGTTATGTGTGATAACAAATCAACTCGTGTTGGCTTACCTGAAGTAAAACTGGGCATTCACCCGGGCTATGGTGGCACGCTAAGAAGCATTAAAAAAGCAGGCCCTATGGCCGCTATGAACGCCATGTTAACGGGACGTTTATTACAGGGCCGTGCGGCTAAAAGAATGGGGCTGGTTGATGAGCTAGTTGCAAAGCGCCAGCTAAAACGCGCAGCTCGTTACTTTGTAATGAACAGACCCCCACAAAAAGAACTGGCACTAAAAGATAGAATAATGAATCACCGCCTGGTGCGCCCTTTCATTGCTAACCAAATGCGTAAACAGGTTGCTAAAAAAGCTAGCAAGCAGCACTACCCTGCACCTTATAAACTAATCGATCTATGGCAAAGCCATATGGACAACCCCAGGCGCATGCTGGAAAAAGAAATAGAGTCTGTAGCCAGCCTGGTCACCGATGACACGGCAAAAAATTTAGTTCGTGTTTTCTTTTTACAGGAAGAGCTAAAAACACAGGGTAATAAGAAAGATTTTAAGCCCTCACACATACATGTTATTGGTGGCGGTGTAATGGGTGGCGATATTGCTGCCTGGTGTGCATTGCGGGGTTTTAAGGTAACGGTTCAGGACCAGAAACCAGAAGCACTAGCTGGCACCATGAAACGCTCGATGGATATGTTTAAAAGAAAATTCAAAAAAGATAAGCGTTCAATTCGTGAATCGATGGACCGTTTAATTCCCGACACAACAGGTATGGGTGTTGCCCATGCAGATTTAATTATTGAAGCTATTTTTGAAGACAAGGATGTTAAACAGTCTTTATACAAAGATATAGAACCGCGCATGAAAGAAGGTGCAATACTGGCGACCAACACCTCTAGCATTCCATTAGAAGAACTTGCTACCTGTTTAGAAAAACCAGATCGTTTAGTCGGCATACATTTCTTTAACCCGGTTGCGCTGATGCCACTGGTAGAAATTGTGCGCGGAGAAAATACCAGCGAAGACACCATGACTAAATCACTGGCCTTCGGCAGACAGATAGACAAATTACCACTACCGGTTAAAAGCTCACCGGGCTTTCTGGTCAACCGAATTCTTATGCCCTATTTAATGGAAGCCATTGAAATGGTGGGTGAAGGTATTGCTCCTGAAATGATAGATAAAGCTGCATTAAAATTTGGTATGCCAATGGGCCCTATTGAATTAGCTGACACCGTGGGGCTTGATGTTTGCAAATCTGTAGCGACGATTTTATCGGCTGGTGAAACCTTAGAGCTACCGACCAAAATGCAAGCGATGGTTGATAGCAAACAGCTAGGCAAGAAAACAGGACAAGGTTTTTACAAGTGGAGTAAAGGACGCCCCATTAAAGACAAAAAAGCCAGCTACGGTAATATACAGGAACTTCAGGACCGAATGGTTATGCGTTTTCTAAATGAAGCTACCGCATGTAAGCGGGAAAAAGTGGTTGAAGGTGACGGGCTTATTGATGCTGGCATTATCTTCGGCACCGGTTTTGCGCCTTTCAGGGGTGGCCCATTACATTACATCAAGGAACAGGGTTCATCCGAATTGAGTGCACGCCTAAGTCAGCTTGAAGATCGTTATGGCTCAAGGTTTGCAGCTGATGAGGCCTGGGGAAAAATATAGTCATTAGTCTTAAATCAAAAAAAGAAGTATTGCCATCTCGAATGAAAATGAAGACTGCAGAGCGCTATAAAGCGCCCTGGCATCGTGGAATCAGAGCCTTATCATGATACGTTAAACCTCAATAAAACTTCGTCTAATAGACTTGTGCGACAGCCTTTCCTTAACATGTAAATAATTAACATCTTTGACTTAAATTAGGGTTATTATTGCCTGCCTCTATTTAATTAACACCAAATTAACTGTTTAACAAACAAGGACCCCCCGTTTATGAATAACAAATGTACTATGATCATTGTTTTTCTCCTGCTAATAATTGCTGGCGGCGCTTATAAGTTCATACTTCAAGGCAGCACTGTGGTAAGTACTGATGGCCGAACATCTATATTACTCAACCCACAGGAAAGAGATTTGGTATTGGCTGAGATGAGAATGTTTTTAAGCAGTGTTCAGCAGATAAGCACAGGCATTGCAGAAGACGATTTAAAACTTGTATCAAAAGCTGCACGTCAGGTGGGTGCATCAGCACAGGCTGCGGTACCAGGCACACTTATTGGAAAGCTACCTCTGGAATTTAAACAACTGGGTTTTGATACTCATACAAAATTCGATCAACTGGCATTGGATAATGATGATATAGAAGATGCTAAGCATGCCTTATCACAGCTTTCAAGTTTGATGCAAAACTGTGTTGCCTGTCATGAGGCTTACCGAATTGATCTTGAGGAACAGGACTAGTCGTTAGTCGAAGAGTGTTCGTCATCCTGAGCGAATGAACGAAAACATAAGTTGGTCACTTTGGCCAATTTATGTTTAAACGAAAGGGTATCTTGTCCGCTGTATCAGGATAGCGGACAGTTTGCCTAAATTATTAAGATGCAACTTACGGCCAATAGCAGCCATTCAAAGCAGGAAATATTTCAATCCCTCTATCTGATACAACTCAATTTTTTTCAATACTGTCAATGCTCCTACGGTCTCCTGGATTTACTCTTCTATCAAGGATTGTTAATCTTCTGGCTGGACCATTGTAAATATGACCGGAATAATCCAGATTTCGACGTTCATTATTTTTTAGTCTACGATCGAAATTCATTTTATGAGTAGAATCTTTTAAGTCTAACTTATCCTGAATTCGTTGGTGAGGTTTAATTCTCATGGCCATATTTAATCCCTCTTATAGTCCATGCTAACGACCTAACATGTCAGCGGAAAATCCATATTACTTATATTATTTTATAGTTGTCAATAATGTCTTTTATTAATAGATTTTAAGCATCAAGGTCTGCTATGGGTCGACGGCTGCCTCACATACATAGATTCAAGATGTTCGCTATGTGGTGTTAAGCAACCACTTCGCTTTTTAAGTCCTGATATTACAGGCTTATCAACATATTTGATTGCTTTGATCAGGAAAGCAGACAGTCTGCCTAAATCACCAGGAGGTAACTAACGGCCAAAAGCAGACCTTCGTTAATTTTGTTGAGATAAACAAAAACCCACACGGTAGCAGACGTGTGTGGTGTCGTCGCAATATGCAGCTGATGCATTGCATCGTCTTCCAGGCCTTCCAGTAGCAGATAGCCGTTTTGTGCATCACGTTCCAGTAACGCATTACACGATGACTGATGATGTGAACAAGCTTCGTTAGCTCTTCCGATGAAGGCGCTTTAACTCGGTAAAGACTGAGCCGGATTTAAAGATTCAGTTGATCGAAAAAACTGAACGCATCTACAAAAACTTAATTTTTGATCAACTACGTCCAGTATTTTTTACAATTTAAACCTTACCCATCACAGCAAAACTTTTAATAAATGGCCCGGCCATTCGTGGGTCCTTAACCATGGCTCCATAATCACCGACGTTGAATTTAAGCTTCCCCGTGCTATAGGCTATACCCAGCCCCATCATTCCTGGTGGTTTATTTTTCCATTTATCCCAGTTATCACTGGAAGCTCGCAAATCCCAGTTAACTGTTTCGCCATTGTAGAGTCCCGCCGACACCACATGTCCATCTTCAACATGAATGACAGCGGCAGGTTGTTCTTCATTGTCATAACCATAGGCAATAACGGAATTGAAATTAATTTGATGTAAAGCATCAGCAAGACCTGGTTCGCTATTCCAGGCAGTTTGAAATTTATTTATCCATTCTTCGTTAAACATTTTGCACCCATTCATTTTTTTGTTGAGATAATTCAACTAAAGCAATGAACATGCCAGCATATAAATCATTGATTTATATGTGAATATAATAAACTAAAAATTTAACTGAGCAACGGACATTTTAACTAACCAGAGCAGTAACACTCTGAAAACATGACATTTTTTTTAATATTATGTAATGAAACGCGTTGCGCAACGTTTCAATTAATGCAACTGTATAAAACTGCAATCTATCTTACCTGTAACGAGGATAATCATGCCTTCAAACGAATTTGATTTTGCCCCCCCTTGCTAGAGAACATCGTATCTTTCCTCGATGATGGCATTATGGTGAGCGATGCCCGCTCTGTGGTGTTAGCGGTCAGTTTACAAAGTCAGCTCTCGGCCAGAAGCGGACTCCCGACATACTGCTACCGGGTAACCGTTTACATCCTAATCCAGCCCCGCATAGATCATGATCCAATAAACAAAAAAAGCATTAAAAGTGGCAATTTAAAATTAAGAATTGAAATAAACACATATACACTTAATCAATGGAATTGAATAATAGAGAGACCCATGGTTACTATTATTTCTCATCAAGCAACCTACGTATTCTTTGCAGTAAATCTTGAGAGCTAAAGGGTTTGAGCAATAAATTCTGCTGCAGCCTCTCATTAACCATATCCACATTACGATCATCCGCAAAACCACTGGCTAGCTGAATTTTTATAGCAGGATATTTTTCTTTAACAATGGCTGCCAGTTGATAGCCATCCATTTCAGGCATAATGATGTCGGAAATCAGTAAGTCGACCGTTTCACGTTCTAGAATCTCCAGTGCCTGTTTAGCATTTTCAGCTGCGATAACATTAAAATCATATTGAGCCAGTATTTCACAGCTTAAACTGAGTAACGCTGGTTCATCGTCTACTACCAGAATAGTTTCAGTGCCTTTGATATCTATTGCATTATTTTTTTCTTCCGATTGTTCTTTATAGTTACTTCCATTATGACGGGGGAAATAGAGCGCAAACCGAGTACCGTGATCTAGTTCAGAATAGACCTTGATTACACCACCACTACTGTGCACAAAGCCATAAACCAGACTTAGACCCAGTCCAGTACCCTCATCCCCTTTAGTAGAGAAAAAGGGCTCAAAAATTTTCTCTCTGGTTGCTTCATCCATGCCGCAACCAGTATCAGTAATGCGGAGTAAGACATAATCACCGGGTTTAAGAGCTAACGACTGTGCATCCATCTGACTTAGTTTCTCATTACTAGTACGAATAGTTAACTGGCCATTACCATCTATAGCATGCATGGCATTAATACTCATGTTAAGAATGACGTCTTCCATTTCACTACCATTAATCCAGGTCGACCATAAATCTTCTGTCAGATCAAATACCAGTTTAATACGCGCAGTCAAAGTCTTTTCCAGCATATCTTGTTGGCTATGCAACAATAAATTGAGATTTATGCAATCGGCTTCTGATGCTTTTTGCCGTGAAAAAGCCAGTAATTTTTTAGTCAGCCTGGCTCCACGTTCACCTGCATGGTAAATTTCATGAGCATATTTGGCCAGTTTGGGCTGGCCATTCAGTGCACTTTGCAGTAAATCAGAATACCCCATAATAATGCCGAGCATGTTGTTATAATCATGTGCAATACCACCAGTGAGTTTACCCAGCGCATCCATTTTCTGTGACTGGTGCAATTGATGTTGTAGTTTAGCGCTCTCTTCCTCCGCTGCTCTTGTATTACTCAGGTCTCGAATACCCATAAGAACACTTAACGGAGATCCTTTATTGTCACGAATGATTCGTACTGTGATTTGAATAGGTCTGCCAACTGGATTATCTGGATGATCTGCCTCCATAACAATCACTTCATCACGCCGTTCCTTACGCGCCTTACAAACAGGGCAAGGTATTTCTTCACCCTTGGGATGCAAAAGAGTAGTGATATCATGCCCAACTGCCAACTCTGGGGGCAGTCCTGTCATCTGGTAGAATGTTCGATTGGCTCGGACTAGTTTGTCGTCCAGGTCGATGAGGTAAATGGCATCCTCAAAGAAATCCATTGCATATGACCATTCTTTAGATGATTTTATAAGCGTCTCTTCGGTCTTCAATCGTTGCATTTCTGCAACTGTTCGCACAGCAAAGATTTGCAGGATGCTTTCCACCTGTTTAATATTCTCCATGGGCTTTTTACCCATAACCACAATCAGGCCAATATGCTTACTATTAGCATCCACCAGGGGCACACCAACATAACTTTCTGCACCCATATCCAACAATATGTGATCATCTGGAAACAGTTGCTGAACACCACGGGTATATGATCTGATACTGTCACCGATACCACCTATTACATGACTGCAGGGAGTACCTTTCAGGTCATAACTTAAATTATCAGCAATTTCTCCATCAACACATAGGGCAATCGTAGTAACACTGTTTTCTTTGTGCTCATCCAGCAGACCAATAATGACATATTCAACATTGAAAATTTTTGCAAGATGCTTTGTCAATGACTGAAAGAATGCCTCGCCGATCTGGGCAGAGACACCTATCGCGATATTTTGCATCATCAACTCACCTTGTTTACGCTCGGTGACATCATTAAAAACCAGAACCATACCTAGAATATTATTATTCATATCGCGAATTGGAGCTGCAGAATCTTCAATCTGATATTCACTACCATCCTTAGAAAGTAACGTAGTTTGGTTACTGAGAGAAACTGTTTCACCCATTGCCAATACTTTGTCAGCAGGATTTTCAATTGTTTTACGCGTCATCGTATTAATAATAGGAAAAACAGTTTTTAACGACTGTCCTTGCACTTCTTGTAAATTCCAACCGGTGAGTTTTTCAGCTACCGGGTTCATACGTACAATATTGCCACGGACGTCAGTAGCAATAACCGCATCACCGATACTATTTAATGTTAATGAAGTGTTTTTTTCATTCTGAGTCAGTTCAGTATGATATTTATTAAGCGAATCATAAACCGATTTAAGCTCCTTGACCTGGAAAATACTATGGTGATATTTATCATTAATAATTTCCGGATTGGTTCGCAAGCGATTTATATATTGATTTATTTCCTTTATGGGTATACCGACAATAAAAATCAGAGCCATATACAAAACCAGAGTAGTAATAACTATTATCAATATAAGGCTTATTATTGAATCACGTATCTGTGCTTCAAGTACAAGTATCTCTTCCGCTTTACGCAGATTATAAGAAAAATTTAATGGCTTTAAGATTTTAATGAAAAGATTGTGATCTTCAGAGTGAAAAGCCAGGGCATCCAGTTCAATATATTGAAAAAGACCGAGTGATTTTAATAGCGGAAGAAACTTTAGGTGAGCACTCAGGTAACCAATAATAGATCCATTTTCTTCATCACTATAAATAGGTGATATATATATGATCTCTTTCTCATTAATGATACGAAAAGAAAATGAATCAATACCCTTTACATTTATTTCATATGGCAGAGTATTATCATCCAGTTTGGCCAGCGCTCTACCGTTAACGTCATAAATCATTAAATCCAGCATATATTTTTGTAAGTCAAAAACAAACTGCTTTAGTCTCACACTATACCAATAAGCAAATATCTCCGGGTTGTTGAGTTGCTGTTTTACTTCCTGCCATTGGCTTATCTTATCTGCAGACTGCCTGACATTATCCAATGTCAGGGTTATGGCATGTTCAAGTTCGGTTATTGCTGAAGCTTGTTGAGATGCTTCGATTTTATGACGTGTGATATCCAGATTTGAACTGATATTATAAGCGAATACAGATATCAGAATAACTATCAGCAGGCCAAAAAGAATAGCGTATTGTTTGGCACTCATTAGCATAGGTTTTTATCTCTTCATCTTCTCGGTCAATAGCTCTTCTATGGCATCCATTAAATCAAATTCATAGGTTTGATCAAAAAAATGGTTAGCCCCTTCAATCAAAATAATATTGTTGTTTTTTTCCCGTAACTGCTGTTGCCAGTCACTATCAATGCGTTTGTCATCTGTGCCTAGAATGACTGATATGCGCTCATTAAATTGACCAACGACACTGCTGACTTTAGCCTTGTTCCAGTTGTAATAAGATAAAAAAGCGCTGGCATAGGTGGGGTAAGTTTTACAGTAATTCAATGAATAGCTATCCAGCGGGTTACTGCCACTGTTAATGGCCTTAAGTGCTGTTTCAGCATGTGCGCGGGTCTCAGTGGCAGTTGGTCCTGAAGCATAATACGACAGGCTGATCAGAATAGTGCGATCTATGAATTTTGCATTGTTGTCTTGCATATATTTCAATATGACTGGTCCGCCAGCACTGTGGCCAATTATTGTTACAGGTCTTCCTGTTTTTTTATGCAACCAGTTTATCCACAGTTTGAGCTCATCAGCATCGGAAGCCAGTGAATGAGTATGAATAGCTTCACATGACAGGCTTTGTTTTCTATTACTGAGCCCCAGGGATAAAGTAGGATTGAGCACGGTATTGCCAGAATCGTGTAATGCAGTTGCAAGCCGGCTGACGGTAGAAAACTCATTGGTTTGAAGAAAACCATGTAAAATTACAATCGGATTTGCATTATTCGTACCTTGCAAATAATCCGCTACTACAGTCTTACTGGATGCATTTGATAATTTTACCGACTCAGCAAGACTTAGCGATGCAAATAGGCACAAGCCTAAAAACGTGATTGTTGGAATTTTCACATTATTATCCTCTAATTCTATTATTCGCTAAATCAAGGCACACCATTAATATTCTAGTGCAATTTTGACTTAATTCTGTGAATTTAAACTAATCGGACTCTATTTGAAGCTTGGTTTGGAGTATTATTTGAAGCTTATCTGGGTAAGACGTAGGTCGGCTAATAGCGGATACTCACAGACACTCCACCAACGTCCGCTTTGGGTCGTCGTTAATAGACTAGATATGCACATATCTCTGATGTCTGCTTTGTGGTGATCAGCGACCACTTTGCTTTTCAAGCTCAGCAATTACAGGCTTATTATCGGATATGCTCGCTTTGACCAGGAAAGAGGACCTTTTAACGCCAAAAGCAGCTGAAAAATGGTTGCGCAGCAAAGCGCATCGACCAGTTTTTCAGCTGGCTTTTATTGTTTATATGCTTGTCACTTACAATGGCTGAACTTTGTTTGCACAGGGACCTTTCTGACCTTCACCCACTTCAAACTCAACAGCCTGACCTTCATTCAATGTTGCGTAACCACCACCTGCCTGAATTTCTGAATGATGAACAAATAGATCCTTACTACCATCCTCCGGAGTAATAAAACCAAAACCTTTATCTGCATTAAACCACTTTACTGTACCTTTACTCATGCTGCGCTCTCTACTTTAAGGTGAAAAATATAATTCTGCCTTTGCTATCACCATTACAAAAACAGACATTTAATCTATTTACGTATATAACATTTAAACTGTGGGATGCGATACAAGGAGCGTCCCACACGAGTTTCTTGTTATGTTTTTTACTTTACCTTGTAAACTCCAATTGCGACACATATAGCACCACCAATCATCCCTGCCCATGCCTCAAGAGGGGTATCACCACTCAATGCCCTACTCACCTGTGAGCCAGCTGAGTCGTAAACATTATACCCCCATAATGCGAGTGCAACACCAACTATAATAAGTATGATACCAATATATTTATTATTCATATTCATCTCCTTCATTTTTATTTTAATTTTTGTGGCAAAGATAGTTAGGATCTGACACTTTTGTTACCATCAGCTATTTATTCCGCAAACATAACGCCATTGTATGGGGCTGGAGTGTAGTTGGGATTTTTTGTGGTTACCGCCACAAAAAAAGCCGACAGAACAGAAGTCCCACATAACAACATTGTTATGCATTTATATCCCTACTTCAGCACCAAAGTAAGCCGATATAAATACCACAGTCACTCCTACTAACTGTAGGAAAAAGGGGTTTTTTGCTTCTGGCCAATGAAGCACCAAGAACAACAATGAAATTGGAGATATTAGAATACATCCAATTAACCACCACACACTTTCTTTAAAAGCTGCGATGAGAAAACCAATACCCCCTATAATTATTATCCCTACACCAATAAATGCTATAAGTTCCATATCTATATTCCTCTCCATGCTACTTGGTTTAGATTCGATTATAATTTTCGTTTTGACGATTATTCAATAAATACTAGTATATTTTTTTGCACCTTTGTATAACACCTGTTTAACGGAACTTTTTCCTGTTATCACCCTGTAAATCCATCACAAATATAGCCATATTTTTCGATAACCCAGTCACTTAGGTGTTTCTAAATCTGTTATTGAGGGACAAAAAGTGAAACTAATTCCCTGTTATTGTTTTTTATGACATAACATATACTGTACTTCCATTTATATCAATCACTTACAGTCAGAGTGATTAATCTATTTAAAGCCTATCCGCACCTGACAAACTCCGGCCTAATATAAGAAAGCGCTTAATGACTACTATGTAAGGTGACCTCAATTGGTCAGCGCCAATCGCAGACATTCACTTAAGCTTACAAAAATACGCTTATTCTTTTCTAAATAACCTTTAACTACATCCTTGTAGAAGAAAAGCTTCAATCGGTTTACCCCTTGTTTTGTTGCCGCTTTCCTGCCTGAACTGAGCGGTAGTAACGACCTAAATTACGCTCACGGGCTCTTTTCTCAGCTAAAGTTGCAGTATTAAAAGCCTGTTCCCTCACCAGTTTGAGATAACTGGACAATCTTCGTTCATCAATGCTTCCAGCATCAATTGCAGCTCGAATTGCACAACCCGGTTCGCTTTGATGTTGACAGTCAGTGAATTTACATTGAGTTGCCAATTTACTAATTTCCGTGAATGTCTCTTCAACCCCATGTTCACAATCAGCTAGCTGGAGTTCTCGCATGCCTGGAGTGTCGAGCAATAAACCACCAGCTGAAAGTAAATGAAGTGATCGACCTGACGTTGTATGGCGACCTTTATCATCATCTTCTCGGATCGAATGAGTCCGTTGAACTGTTTTACCTGATAAGGTATTAATTAAAGTGGACTTACCTACACCAGATGAACCTAGCAAAGCCACAGTTCTACCAACATCACACCAGGCTTCCAGCTTGATAACACTTTCAGGGTCAAGACTGTTTACAGTAACGACCTCAAGTAGTGGATTAGCATCTTGCACCTGTTTCACATAATCTTGTGGTGTATCGCAGCAGTCAGCTTTGGTTAGCACAACCACAGGTTCAACACCTGCTTCATTGGCAAGGACTAAATAGCGTTCGATTCGGTTGAGATTGAAATCCTGATTAAGCGAACAGACCACAAATACCGTATCTATATTAGCGGCAATTAGTTGTGTTTTAACTTTTGTTCCTGCTGCTTTTCGAGAAAATAAAGATAGACGCTCGAGTATGCGATGATATTCCCCGTTGCTATCAAGCAAAATCCAGTCACCTACAGTTGTAGCTGGCATTTCTGGTGTTATCAATAAGGATTTTTTTCCATTGATTGTGAGCACATGGATTTCTGAACGTTCTAATGCAACGATTCGTGCAATGGTGAAATGTTCCCATTCATCAAGAGTGAGTTGTTGTTGAAAAAAAGGCTGCCACCCCAGTTGAGGTAGAGTATAAATATTAGTCATAAGAACCCCGGACGCAATAAAAAGCGTCAAGTTGATTTACTCATCAGGGGCATAATATGCCCCGGCTATTAAACCGGGTAGAAGAATGTAATTAAGCGTTATTCGCTTTCTACCCAGAAGGTTGTTATGACAATCATGTTTACCCTCCAAATATTTATTTATGTTTCGTAGTTACTGATCATATCAACAGGACATAACCTTAACAAGAACTGTTTTGTCTGTTAAATATCGATTCTGCTATGTGGTAGAAGCCGACATTTCTATAATTATACAAGATATAACATCACCTGTTGATATTAACCAGGTTATGCTTTCGTGCACAAACGTAAACGAGGTATTTTACGTTCATGAATTTCTAATCTTCATCGCACCAGATTCTTCAACCTGGCTCAGAATTACAGCGATTGATTTAACTAACGACTTATGACTTTAAGAATCTTTTACGCATAAAGGCATAATACATTACTGGTATCACAACCAGTGTAAGCAATGTTGAAACCAATATTCCAAATATTAATGAAATTGCCAGGCCACTAAAGATGGGGTCATCCAGAATAAAAAATGCACCCAACATTGCCGCTAAACCTGTGAGTATTATTGGTTTAGCTCGCACAGCACCGGCACGTATTACTGCCTCTTCAAAATCAATACCTTCTTCAACTTGCTGATTAATAAAATCAACTAACAATATTGAATTACGCACAATAATACCTGCCAGCGCAATCATACCAATCATTGAGGTTGCGGTATATTGCGCACCCAATAATGCATGCCCTGGCATGACCCCAATAATAGTTAAAGGAATTGGCGCCATAATAATTAAGGGCACCAGGTAAGAGCGAAACTGTGCAACTACCAGAAAATAAATAAGTATTAAACCTATTGAATAAGCTATGCCCATATCCCGAAATGTTTCATAGGTTATTTGCCATTCACCATCCCATTTCATGCTGTATTTATAAGGGTTATCAGGTTGGTTAATTAAATACTGCTCAATGGTTTGTGATATATCGTTTAAGCTTGCCATAATATCAAACATGCCATATAACGGGCTATCAAGATCACCCGCCATATCACCAGTTACCATAACCAGCGGCAAAAGGTCTTTATGATAAATCGCGTTTTCGCGTGTAGAGTTTCTAATTTGAACCACATCAGACAATGACACCAACCCGCCATTACTACTACGCACTTTCAATGACATCAGGTTTTCTACTCGCGCCTTATCAGCAACACTAAATTGCAAACGCAGCGGTAGTGGATATTTCATATTACCCGCATGCAAATAACTTACATCATCACCTTTAAGCACGGTTGATATTACATTTACTATCTGCGTTTGATCAACACCATGTAGTGCGGCTTTCTGCTGGTCTACTTTGATGATTAATTTTTCTGCCTCAGCTTCAATCGAATCATCTATATCCACTACATCCTGAGTGCTTTCAAATACACCACGTATCTTTTTTGCCACTTCCATTTGGCCGGTATAATTTATGCCATAAACTTCAGCCACTAAAGGCGACTGCACGGGTGGCCCCGGTGGCACTTCTACAATTTTTACATTTGCATTATATTTCTTACCAATTTCATGCAGAGGTGCTCTTAATGCGGTCGCTATTTCATGGCTTTTTCTATCACGTTCTGATTTATCCAGTAAATTAACCTGTATATCACCTTCATTGGCTTGCTGGCGTAAATAGTATTGCCTGACCAGGCCGTTAAAATTAATGGGCGCGGCTGTACCTGCATAAATTTGATAATCGGTTACTTCTGGTACGGTGGCTATATGCCAACCAAGCTCACCCAATACACGTGCTGTTTGTTCTACTGCTGTACCTTCAGGCATATCAACAATTACCTGAAATTCTGATTTATTATCAAACGGTAGCATTTTTAATACCACTAGCTTTACACCTGCTAATGCAACAGAAAGTAATAGCAAACCCATTATACCCATTAATAATTTACGTCGATTAGCCTGACCATCATCACCTCTTAAAAATGGTGTTAATGTTTTATTAAAAAAACTATAAAGTTTCTGGTTTCCAGCTTCATCAGTTTGCGCAACATGTGACTGGGATAATATTCGGTAGGCCAACCAGGGTGTAACCACAAAGGCTACCAACAATGAAATTAACATACCTATGCTGGCATTAATGGGAATGGGGCTCATATAGGGCCCCATTAAACCAGTAACAAATGCCATAGGTAAAAGGGCTGCAATTACTGTAAAGGTGGCCAGTATAGTTGGCCCACCCACTTCATCAACCGCAAGTGGTATGGCTTCTTTGAAAGATTTACCACCGAGCTGTAAATGCCGGTGAATATTTTCAACTACGACTATGGCATCATCAACTAAAATACCAATGGAAAAAATCAGTGCAAATAGCGAAACACGATTTAAGGTAAAGCCCCACGCCCAGGATGCAAATAAAGTAATAGCCAGAGTGATAACAACCGCCAGACCAACGATAATCGCTTCACGCCAGCCGAGTGCCAGCAATACCAGTAAAACAACAAATGCAGTTGCAAATATGAGTTTCCCAATTAAATGCTGAGATTTAGCATTTGCGGTTTTACCATAATCACGAGTAACAGTGACTTCAACATCGTCGGGTATAAAAATACCCTTAAGTTGAGCAACACGTTGAATAAGCTGTTCTGCAATCTCCACCGCGTTAGTGCCTGGTTGTTTAGCTATTGCCAGGGTAACCGATGCATACTCGCCACGAATATTATTGACTGACGCAGAGCCTGCACCTATACCAAAACTACTGTATTGCTCTGGTTGATCAGCACCACGTTCTATTTTTGCAACATCACCCAGGTAAATTGGCTTTGAATTTTTAACCCCTACTACGAGGTTTCTAACCTCATCAACCGAACTTAAATATTGACCGCTTTGCACTTCTATTTGCTGGTTATTACGCACCATATAGCCTGACTTTCTCGAAGCATTACTCATTTGTAATGCCTGGCGTAATTCATCAACTGACAAATTATAAGCGGCAAGTGATGATGCATTAAGTTGCACTCTCACAACATCATTTGCTGAACCTAATGTATAAATATCTCGCGTTCCAGGCACTCTCTTCAGCTCGGCTTCTATTGCATGGGCAACCTGGGTTAATTCATGTCGAGCATATGCCTGATTTTTTGACCATAGCGTTAAGCTAAGGATCGGTACATCATCGATACCTTTGGGTTTTATAATCGGTTGCGCTGCTCCTAAATTTTCAGGTAACCAATCCTGGTTGGAATATACCATGTTATATAAACGTACAATGGCCTGGGTGCGATCTTCCCCTACTTTAAATTGCACTGTTAACACTGACATGCCCGGTTTAGAAACTGAATAGATATGCTTGATACCTTCGATTTCAGAAAGAATTTGTTCCGCAGGTATACTAACTAACTGCTCTACATCGCTAGCAGACGCTCCGGGAAAGGCGATAAAGACGTTTGCAAATGTCACGTTAATTTGTGGCTCTTCCTCTCTCGGCGTAACCATTACGGCAAACACACCAAGTAAAAATCCGAGAATAGCCAATAGCGGAGTAATTTCTGTATTTAGAAAATATTTTGCCGTCTTACCTGAAATACCTAAAGCAGGTTTCATAATTTAACGTCTCTTTAAAATTGTTTTTAATAATTGGTTATTAGAAAATCCTGGTTAAGGGATACATATAATAAACCGGTCATCCTGAGCATAAGCAAAGATTCACCGGGTGCTGCAAGGTCACTGGGCTCCTGATAAAAGCATTCGAGAGTGACCGTTCAATTTTTACAAATCAGCAGCGCCTTATTTATTAACTTTGTTTTGATCTTTTAGATAACTCGTCGCCAATACTGGATCTATGGCTACCTGTTCACCTTCGTCTAAGCCAGAAAGTATTTCTAGCATTCCATTAGCCGAAGGGTGACCTACTCGTATCTGGCGCATGGAAAGTTTTTTCTGCTCGTCCACTACATAAACGGCTGTGACTTCACTACGGTGAGTTACTGCGGAAGACGGGATTTGTAGCCTTTTGGTTTTTCCCGTTGCAAATGCCACTTTTACAGCCATGCCCGGATAAAGACCATGATCACCCGCTGCCAAGTTGACCCGTACCAGAAAAGTATGTCCGTCGGACTCTGCATAGGGGCTTATTGTCATTGAGGTTGTAGCTATGCTTTTGTCACCATCATCCAGTAACAATACTCGCGCCTGTTTATGCTGTCTAACCAGGTGAATAATATCTTGAGGTAAATTCACCACTACACGTAGTGCTTCTAGCGATAACCCGGTAAACAACGCCACACCCGGGCGCGCGGTTTCACCAACTTCTATATGTCTTTTAACAACAATGCCATTATAAGGAGCTCGAATAACTGTGCGTTCCAGGTTTTCTTCCGCTTGATCAAGCCTTGCACGGGCTGACTTAAATTGTGACTCGGCTTTATCAACCAGTGATTTTGCCATGAGTTTTTTTAAGAACAGCTCCTGCACCCGGTTAAATTCTGTTTCAGCCTGATTAAAATCGGCTTGTGCTGCACTCAACTTTGCCTGTTGGTCTTTGTCTCGCATTCGCAGTAATACATTGCCTTTTTTAACATAGTCATTCACATCAACATAAATTTTACTAACCCGCCCAGATGTTTGAGCCGAAACGGTTGCCTTGTGAACTGCTTCAACCAGTGCATCAAGAACACGCTCCTGGTCTACTTCCTGATACTGTACCGGGGCAAGTTTTAACTCTGATGTTTGTTCCTGTGCAATGGCCTGAGGCACGGCACCGAAGGCCATTGCCATTAATAAGACAAAAGAAGGTAGCGGTGATTTAATCCTGGGGTAAACAGATGTAGACATAGAATCATCTCTTTTTTAATTTAGGTTGTTTTAAGATTCTCTGGTTTATTCATTTATGGGCACCAGCGGAACAACATGTGATTGGGTTTTATCTATAATATCAGCAACTTAGTTGCCTATATCTTAAAAATACATCTATATGCTACTCAATATTTCGAGATAATCCCCCACTCAATCTTTAGCTTAACCGAATGAGCACCAATAAATATTAGTCTATTCTAATATAGTATGGGCTAGTATTGATAGTTTCAATGTTGCATGTATCACTTTTTGCAATAAAGTATAGAAGATAAAAGCCACATAGTTGTGTGCGTGAGATATTTTTTAAAAACTCTATCAGACAACATAGAGTTAGATTGTCTGATTTTATGGTATTTAAAATGAAGGCTGAAAAGAGTAAATCAATAACTGTCTAATCATTCACTGTAATCAGGTCTGGCAAAGCATAATCAGATGTTTCTAACCATTTAATATACTTCTCATATGGCATAGGTCGGGCAAAATAGTAGCCTTGTGCAATATCACAGCCCAGCTTACGTAGTCGATTCAATGTTTCTACATCTTCTACACCTTCTGCTACTACTGTTAAATTCATATGTTGAGCAAGCACCAGCACTGCACATACTATGGCTTCGTTATCAGCATCATCAATTAAATCAAAAATAAATGACTGGTCGATCTTAATTTCATCTACAGGAAGATTTTTCACATAAGATAGTGAAGAATATCCTGTACCAAAATCATCGATAGAGAGTGACACGCCCATTGCATCAAGCTTATTTAATATCGATATTGCAAACACGGGGTCAGCCATAATGGCGCTTTCAGTTAGTTCCAGGGTAAGCATTTCAGCAGGAACAGACCATTTTTTTAGAGCATCGGAAATTTTTAATGGAAGCCTTTCATCACGTAAGTTTAGAGCTGACAAATTTACAGCAACATTTAATGACATATTATTTTTCTGGGCTATTGAGCAATCTTCAAGTACTTTATTTAATATCCATTCTGTTAATGGCTGTATAAGACCCGATTGTTCAGCCATAGGAATAAAATCATTGGGAAAAATTAAGCCATATTCAGGATGATTCCAGCGAATTAACACTTCCGAGCTAACCACATGCTCATCAACAAGTGATATCTTAGGTTGGTAATATAATTTTAACTCATTTCTCTTAATGCTCGAAAATAAATCTTGTTCTAATTTTAGATTATCCAGGTTACCCTTGTTTTGTTCAGAATCATAAATAGAAAACCCACATTTCTGAGTTTTAGCTTCGTACATTGCCGCATCCGCATGACTTACTAGTGTTTTTAAATCTATGCCGTGATCAGGATACATGGCAACACCAATACTTAAGCCGATTAAAAGTTGATGCTCATTTATTTTAAAGGGGCTCTCCATTGCACGTATTAACTTTCGCGCAACAATCACCGAATCTTCAATAGTGGTAACATTTGGCAATATAATTGAAAATTCATCGCCACCAAGACGCGCGACCATATCTTTATTGATATCTGAGAATACCACTTCATCTAACTGATTAACAAAATCACTATCCCGCAGAGTATTATGCATTCGAAGACTTACTGCTTTTAGCAACTCATCACCAACATGATGCCCCAATGTATCGTTTACACCTTTGAACCGATCCAGGTCTATTAAAAACAACGTGAATTTTTCTTCTAACTGTTTATTTATCCGTATACAGTTTTCCATTGATTCCTGAAACTGATTACGATTTGGTAACCTGGTTAACGTATCTGTATACGCCATGCTTTCCAGTGATTTGTACAGACCACTCAATTTATTAGACATATCATTGAAGCCACCAATGATTTCATGCATTTCTATACTGCCCGTAACTTTAAGCTGATCACCCATGGTAGATTGATCTTCATGTAAATTACGTAGCTTACTTGTTAACCTTTTTAATGGGTTTAACATTGTTTTACGCATTAAAAAATATACAAACACAACAATAAAGCAGGTAATGATTCCAGATATTAGTAAAACCTCTAACCGGGTATGACGTAATAATTTGGTTAATTTGGTTAAGTTTTGCGAGGTTAAAATAGATAAAATAGGTATTTCATATTTCGAGGCAAGTGCATAACTTGAAATCAGTGAATCTTTTTCATCTGCTGGCCATTTGGCAGATTTAAAAACTGTGCCTTTATTTTTTAGCTGTAAACTGATTGGTATTCCCAGATCAGACTCTATTACTAACAGGTTATGTATAGGGCTTGTTACAACGACTATATAGCCTTTAAGCCTTAGGCCGCCTACTGGCATAATAACAGCATATACTGGCTCACCATCATACATACATAAATCATGCATTATTTTCATACGTTGAGAGCCTGTTCGATGCTCCGCTGCTTTGAAAAATTTAGGACACAACATTTTCTGCCCTTGCTGATAGAGCACCTTCCCTTCCGTTGACTCCGCAAGCATTTTAAAATCTTGGTCTAATAAAATAAGTTGCTTAAGCTTAATAACATCTGCTGTTACAAAGTATTGATGAAACTGGTTATTTAATAGCATTACCAGATCAGAGCGATCACCACGTTTTAATGCTTTTTTAAAAGCAACTGTACTTTGCATAGATAGACCAAGATCTCTTGATATATCCTTTAAATCATTAAGTCGCTGATTAACCTCTACACGAATCATTTCTTCCATCATGATTCTCTGGTTATCAAATATTAATTCCTGGTGTATTGAACCACTGATCAGTGATAGCACAATTGCCAACATACCCATCATTCCAACGATGAGTCCAAGGATAGTGCGAATTGAAAATGTCGGTAACTTCATCAACATTAATTTAATATTACGATTTTATAAATGGTAAATTTTTGGAATTCCATTCCTCAAAGCCCCCCCGAAACCAGTAGATATCACTATAACCACATTCAAGTGCTACTCTAGAAGAATTTACACTACGTCCACATTTCACTCCATTACAGTAAAAAAGTACCGGATAATTTTTATTGGGAATAATCTCTTTCAAACTTTTACAGTCGGTTTCAACATCAGGCAAACTAATAGAACCTTCAATATAGCCCTGTTTACGATCAGTTCGAATACGAGCATCAACTATTATCAGCTCTGGAAATCGATCAGCTAGATCCAGCACTCCTTCAGCCGTTACTTTTGTTGTACCTGGAATTAAAGGGGGAGCATTCTGAAAATCGATAGCATATGCCTGATTTATAGCAATATTAAGAAGGATTGATACATAAATTGAGTTCAACGCGAGTTTCACAACATAGGATAATTGGAAGGTTTTTTTAGTCAAAAATTTAACTGTACCCACATGACGCAACAACAAGTTAACACCTTTTAATAATCATATGTTTATATAATATTAACTACACTTCATTAGATAATAACTATTTAAGAATAGATTAATTTAACGATCTACGCACTGGATAACACTTATATAAATATAGCTTAATTCAGTGATAATACAATTACAGATAATCTAGTATATAAGCCGCTCTATCAGGCAAAGACAATTCGGATGTGCACGAGTTATTTAACTGTATGTAGAAATCAACTTAATAATAAGTTTTAGACAAGTACCAGTCAGTCGACTAATTGGTGAAAGGTACTATATTCGCTAAGAGTATTTGCTTTTATACTATAGCGGTGCAGGCTCTCCGTAATAGTACCCCTGAGCATAATCAACCCCCATATTTTTCAAAAGGCTTTCAATTTCTTCAGTTTCAACAAATTCAGCGATTGTTTTCAGGTTCATGGTTTTACCAATGGAATGTATAGCCTCAACCATCACCCGACTGGTAGGGTCATCGACAATCTGCTTAATGAAAACACCATCAATTTTAAGATAATTAATAGGCAGATTTTTTAAGTATGCAAATGAGCTAAGCCCACTACCAAAATCATCAAGCGCGGTATGACAACCCAATTGTTGAATATTCTTAAGAAATTCTGTTGCATTTTCAAGACTGGAAATTGCTGCTGTTTCTGTAATTTCAAAACATAATCGCGCATGGTTTATATTACTGTTTTTAATTGCATCAGTTATTCTCTGGGTAAACTTACTATCACCCATACTTTGCCCTGAAAGATTAATTGCATATATCGTATCTGAATTATCGGTTACAATTTTATCTAACACTTTGTTAATAACCCATTCATCTATTTTTGACATTATGTTATAGCGCTCAGCCGGGGGTATGAAAGCCATTGGCGGTATAATCTTATCGTCATCGTCAAGCATACGAATTAAAACTTCTTTATGTATTGATAACTCCGGGTCATTACCTATTGGATTTATATCTTGTGAATACAATATAAATCGATCATTTTCAAGTGCTTCATTTATGCGGTTAACCCATTGAGTCTGCTCACGTTCTTCGGTCACATTCGCATCATTGTAGGTAACCATATGCACCCTGTCTCTTCCTTCATGTTTCGCCATATAACAGGCTGTATCAGCAGCATGATAAAGATTCTCATAATTTGAAACCTGAGATGGTGCATCAACAATTCCTATACTAGCACCTACTCTAAATGATTTATTCGCCCATACAAACTGATAGTCCCTTATCGACTGCAATATTTTTTCTGCTATTTGAGAAGCATCATCTCGACTTACATAAGATAAAAAAAGAGCAAACTCATCACCACCAATTCGGGCAAATAAATCGGTTTGTCGTAACTGGTGTTTAATTTTTTGTGATACCTGTTTCAGCAATTCATCACCTGCTGCATGCCCCAGCGTATCATTAACAATTTTAAACCGATCGAGATCCATTATACATAAGGCATGATCTTTACCATCTGAGTACAACTCAAGAGCTTGCTCAACTTTGTGTTCAAACTCACGCCTGTTTAATAAACCTGTAAGCACATCATGACGAGCCTGATGCTCAATATGTTTAGCCATGACTTTTTCTTTTGTAATATCTTGAAATGTTGTAATGGTACCGAGCACATTATTCTCTTTACCTTGTATTGGGGCTATTGATAGTGAAATATCTATTTTTTCACCATTATTAATGAGTAGAGAAACATCATTTGAAGGCATATTATGAGCACTAGTTTTCAATAAATTCATTATACTTTCAGATAACCATTTATTATTTTCTTCATCATAGGCTTTAAATACATTTACGATAGGCTTACCTTCAACTTCATGACTCATATAACCTAATATTTTTTCAGCGCCCGGATTTAGATATTCAACTAAGCCTTTCTTATTTGTTGTTATAACCGCATCACCTATACTTTTAAGAGTAATTAACGCTTTTTCTTTTTCTAAATATAACTCACCCTGATTATCAAGCGTTCGTTTAATCACATAAAATGCAACCAATAATGCAAGACTAATTATTGTAGCAAACAGAATAATTTCTAATTGATTGGAATTTTTCACATTGATACCAACCGATTTTTTTGAGGCATCAATCGATTTTTTCTGAATTTCCAAAAGCGACATAAAATAATCAACAATGACTCCCTGTCGGGCATACACATCTTCAATTAATATTTTTTGTGCTTTTTTAATAGTTTTAGGATCATCGCTTGTAGCCAAATTGGCAGCCGTTCTCTGTAAAGCAAGAGCTTCATTTATTACATCTCCCTGTTCGTTAAGAATCGCTTTTTCTTCCTCATTAAGCCCCAGATCAATCAGCTGTTGCTTTAACCTGGCGAAACGACTAGCTAGCACATTCAACTCGAGCCCCATCTCATCTTTAGCAAAAACATCTTCTTCATGGGTCATATTGAGCGTTATTCGAGTGCGTGAACGGGCTGTCTCTATTAGCTTAACAATAACTTCCATTTTATTACTAGCACGCCCACTGCCCTCTATTATTTCAAATGACTCCATTTTCTGCTTATAACTTGTATAAGCGTATAGGGATAGCAGCGACAGGAGAAAGGCAAAACCCAGGATGAGGGTATAAATTAATTGCGGCGCTTTTTTATTAATCATCATCAATACATACGTTAGTTGAGTGTTTCAGTGTTATTTGAAACTAAGATACAAATGGCAAGCGTTACTACACCAACAGGTATAATAACTTTATACCTGAGTATAGAGTGAGATTGAGTTTTTTACGAGAATGTAGTGATAATTTGAACGAAGTGACTATTATATGGAAATTTACTGAATACTGATTAAGTACCTGTTAAAGAATATAAGCTAGCAGTCCACATACAACAGGCCAATACACACCATCTCATTATAATTTTACTTAAACAAGATCCATTGATGCCTTAACGCAACGTAGTACTTCATAGTCGTATTGTCCGTCCAGGTACTCAAAAACCGGTTTAAGTTTTATAGCATCATCACCCAGCTCTATAATAGCATCCTGAATTATGCTGATTTCCTGTTGCGGAATAGTTATAACATCATTTAGTGAAATATCACCCTGCTGTATTAATTTTGCCAGGTGATTTACTACCGTTGACTGAGTCAGATCACGCTGTAAAGCAATCGCTGGTGCATTCATGCCGCTTTTAAATAACATCAACGTTTCATCCAGGGTATCTGTTTTATTTGCTAAATCATTATTTTCAAAATCACGTATTACCACTAAAAACTCATCAGCATAATTTTCTAACTTAGTGGCACCCACTCCACTGATAGTGGAGAATTGATCACGATTATGTGGCATTCGATCCATCATATCCATTAACGTTGAATCATGAAAAATAACAAAAGGTGGCACACCTAACTCTTCGGATAAGCGTTTTCTCGTAGCGCGTAATTGCTCCCATAACTCATTATTAGAAACCTGTTTATTCTGTACTTTACGCTTTTTGGTTTTAGTTTGTAGCATCTGTTTTCTCAGGTACAAACTCTCCTCACCTTTTAAAACTGCACGACAGCCTTCTGTTAACAGTAAGCTACCATGCCCCTGGACATCTACATTTAATAAATTTCTGGCAATCAACTGGCGAAATAAATTACGCCATTGTGTTGCATTTAATTCATTACCAATACCAAATACGCTTAACTGGTTATGCCCGTTATTAATTATGCGCTCATGTTCTTTTCCAAGTAACACATCAGTTAGATAAGTTACACCAAACAATTGCCCTGTTCTATGCACGCAAGACAGAGCTTTTTGTGCAGCAACTGTTGCATCCCAGGTTTCTACAGGAGTTATACAGGTGTCGCAATTACCGCAGGGCTCTTTTAAGTCGTCACCAAAATATTTCAGCAACGATTGTCGTCTACAGGTAGTAAGCTCAGCGAAACCTAACATGGAATCGAGTTTATGCCGCTCTACTCTTTTATGAGCTTCATCCGCCTCTGATGATTCCATCATCTGCTTTAGCATAATGACATCCTGTAGCCCATACATCATCCACGCATCAGATGGCAAACCGTCACGCCCGGCACGCCCCGTTTCCTGATAGTAGGCCTCAATACTTTTGGGTAAATTTAAATGCGCAACAAATCTTACATCGGGCTTATCTATACCCATACCGAATGCAATGGTTGCAACAATAATGACCCCGTCTTCACTTAGAAAACGCTGTTGATTATTCTTACGTACCTGTTGTGACAAACCAGCATGGTATGGCAAGGCATCAAAACCTTTATCACTTAAAAATTCTGCTGTTTGTTCTACTTTTTTTCGTGACAGACAATAAACAATACCCGCTTCACCTTCATGCTCATTTTGAATAAAACGATAAAGCGCATCACGTGCTGTACCCTGGTTTTCTGCTACTCGATAACAGATATTGGGCCGATCAAAACCTGATATAAAACATTGTGCATCATCTAGTGAAAGCCTGTTAATAATTTCCTGACGCGTTGTATCATCTGCTGTTGCCGTTAATGCAATGCGTGGAATATCTGGAAAACGCTCATGTAAAACTGAAAGCTTAATATATTCAGGGCGAAAATCATGCCCCCATTGTGATACGCAATGCGCTTCATCTACGGCAAATAACGCTATGGGTGAGCGCTCTAATAAATTTAAAAAACGCTCGGTCATTAGGCGCTCTGGTGCCACATATAACAGATCAATTTCACCGTTAAGTAAACGGCTTTCAACTTCCTGTGATTCAAACTGATCTAACGATGAGTTAACAAATGCGGCTCTAACGCCTAATTGTAGCAATGCAGTAACCTGATCTTGCATCAGTGCGATTAAGGGGGATATGACAATACCTACCCCGTTTCTTGCCATGGAAGGTATTTGATAACAAAGTGATTTACCACCACCGGTAGGCATTAGTACCACGGCGTCTTTACCTGCAATTACCTGGTCAATAATGTTTTTCTGATGAAAACGAAATTCAGGGTAACCAAAAGTAGACTGTAGAATTTGTAAGGCGCGATCGGACATTTAGAAGGTTATCTGGTTTTGTGTAGCGGGAACTTTACTTGCTAGGCCACAATAAGGCCAGCGCAACCATGGCAACTATGACAATTAATATGATGAGTTCGATTAGCATACTGTTTTTTACTGTCAGATTCATTACGTAGGGGAAAGACCGCTGCTTTTTGCGCTCAGTTCCCTGCTCTGGAACATCTCCCTCGGGGAAAGGTCGCAGCTTTTGGCGCCCTGTCCCCTTAACCCATACCACCAGGAGCTGACAGAGTAGCGAGTTGACCCCGTAAAACTCTTGATGGCATCAAAACAGGGGACAGGGCTCAAAAAGCGCGGTTTTTCCCCAAGAGAAGGAAACTGATTACACAAATTAGTCTTTACTGTAATAAACCCCGGGGATCCAGCTTTTCTTCACTTCTCGGGTTTTTTCAAAATCAATTTCATCTTCATTAATAAAGGTGAAATTATTCCAGCCAATACGTACTATGTCCTTATGCCTTAGTAGTTGCTGTTGATCGATTTTTTGCTCGTTAATAAAGCTACCATTGGTGCTACCAAGGTCCTGTAATACAAATTTGACTACACCCTGCTCATCTTTTAACACATTAATTTGAGCATGCTCAGAGCTTACGGCCAGGTCATCAATTACCACCTGGTTTTCACTGGTTCGGCCAAACTTGAGGCCCGTATCTTTTATTTCAAATCGATTGGCGACCACACCATCTACCAACTGAATAATTGAAGCCATTTAATTTGTCCCTTTCCACATATCTATTTGGCCATGAAGACTAAACTTTTATGCTCAATCACACAAGTCAGTGATTCTATTCTATGGGAGTTTATGTATAATGTGGCCGCGATAAAAAGGAACATGGTTATATTTATACGTTCTAATGTAAAAACATCCATGTCTTGACTAATATCAAGACCATACTTGATATAAATCATAAACCAAAATTACGCATTTTATATAATTCTGCTCGTTGATATAGGTGACTTTCTTAATATCAAAACACTAACTTCAGACCAAAGGTATGACAGTAAGTTCAATGTTATTAAATCGTTAACTCAAACAACAAACCAGTCATTTACCATATAACCCTTTGAATATATTGGGCTATATGTAAAAGAAATGGTAAGAAGAAAAATTTAACTGGCTCGCTGAATAAGTAAAAAAGGCTTTTATAGATAATAATTACTAAATTAGCTGCCATTCAAATGATAGCAGTATTTTTTTGGTCTATATTAAAGCAGTTTATGCTTATTTTTGACTGTAATTACTGAGTTGCTGTTCGCAGCATTTAACTCATAGAGGAGACGTTCTCGTGCAAGCTTCGCTTGATCAGAAGTACAACTTTGAAATCATCAAATGGTTCACCGTTTCTGCGGTTATCTATTTGGTGGTTGGCACCTTAGTTGGTGTTTTAATCGCCTCACAACTGGCCTGGCCAGTTCTGAACTTTGACATTGCCGAATTAACATTCGGTCGTCTACGACCATTACATACTAATGCGGTAATATTTGCATTTGGTGGTATGTCACTCATGGCTACGTCCTACTACTCGGTACAGCGTACCTGTGGTGTGCGAATCTGGAGTGATAAATTAGCCTGGTTTGTATTTTGGGGCTGGACGGCAATTATTGTATCTGCCGTTATTACATTGCCACTTGGCATTACACAGTCTAAAGAATATGCCGAGCTAGAATGGCCTATTGACCTTGCTATTGCGGTTGTTTGGGTGGCTTATACACTTAACTTCGTAATGACGCTGGCAATTCGTAAGACTAAACACATATACGTGTCTAACTGGTTCTTCCTGTCGATGATGGTGATGATTACCTTACTGCACGTTGTAAACAGCCTTGCGGTACCGGTTGATCTGTTCAACTCTTACTCTATTTTCTCAGGCGTACAAGATGCGATGATCCAATGGTGGTGGGGACACAATGCGGTTGGTTTCTATCTAACGGCTGGCTTCCTTGGCATTATGTACTACTTCGTACCCAAGCAAGCAGGACGTCCTGTTTTCTCATATCGTTTATCAGTTATCCACTTTTGGGCACTGACATTCGGTTATGTATGGTTAGGTGCTCACCATTTGCAATACACAGCTCTTCCAGACTGGACTGGTTCTGTAGGCGCGGCTATCTCTCTAGCGATGATCATTCCTTCATGGGGTGGTGCTATCAACGGTATGATGACCCTGTCAGGCGCATGGGACAAGCTACGTACTGACTACGTTTTACGTTTCCTTATTGTTTCACTAGCGTTCTACGCAATGTCTACGTTCGAAGGCCCGGTTATGTCTGCTAAGACAGTTAACGCGCTTTCACACTATACAGACTGGACAATCGGCCACGTACACTCAGGTGCTTTAGGTTGGGTTGCTATGGTTGCTGCCGGTGCGATATACCACCTGGTTATGAAGCTGTGGAACACGAAAATGTATTCTGAAAGCCTGATTAACACGCATTTCTGGATGGCGACTATTGGTGCCGTTGTATACATCATTGCGATGTGGGTATCTGGAATCATGCAGGGCTTGATGTGGCGTGATTACGATGAGTTCGGTACCTTAACCTATACGTTTGCTGAATCTGTTGCAGCGATGCATCCTTACTACGCAATGCGTGCTGTTGGTGGATTAATCTACTGGGGTGGCGCGGTAGTAATGCTTTTCAACGTAATTATGACTATTCGCATGGCGACGGCTAATAAATCAGCTAATCCTGCGACAGCCGCAGCTTAAGGGGGGCTAATATAATGTCTGATAAAAATCAAACTGGTCCTATTCAGTATAAATTTGAAACTAATGTCGTTGCGATGGTCCTGATCACTCTTGGTCTGGTATCCATCGGCGGCCTGGTTGAAATCGTTCCATTGTTTTATCTCGATGAAACAATGGAGCACAACCAGCATAAAGAAATTCTTTGGGATCGCCAGGAAGGTCAAACGCTAAATGACTGGCAAGCAGGTGATGGTGTACGTCCTTATAAGCCACTTGAGCTTATGGGTCGTAAGATCTACCTGCGTGAAGGTTGCTACCTTTGCCATTCTCAGATGATTCGTCCTTTCCGTGATGAGAAAGAGCGTTATGGTCACTACTCTCTGGCTTCAGAATCTATGTACGACCACCCATTCCAATGGGGTTCAAAACGTACAGGTCCTGATCTGGCACGTGTTGGTGGTAAATATTCAGATGACTGGCATGAACTTCATTTGAAAGCACCACGTAGTGTAGTTCCTGAATCTGTTATGCCTAACTACCCATGGTTAGCTGAGTCAACGATTGATGCTGACAACACAGTGAAACATATGGAAGTTATGCGCAATATGCCAAATGCGCCTGCACCTTATACCGATGCTGATATTGCATCTGTAGCAGCAGAAGTTGAAGGCAAAACAGAGTTAGATGCGATCGTTGCTTACCTGCAGGTGTTAGGCACCATGGTTAAGTTTGACGAGAACAAAGACTACCGCTAAGGGGATCTGAGGATGGACATATTGCAAACTGACTGGGCAGCAATGACACTTAATGACTGGGCTGGGCTCATCATTACTGTTGGCGTGTTCTTTCTAATGATTTGGGCGTATGTCTTTACGTTTAATCCGAAGAACAAAGAGAAATTAGAATCTCAACGTGACATTATTTTTAGAGAAGATGAAGATAATGAGTTAGATTCAACCTCAACTACAGGGGACTCAAAGAAATGAGTGACGAAGAAAATAAATATCCAGGTGAAAATAACACCGGGCACTTCTGGGATGATGATCTACGCGAATTAGACAATGAACCACCAACCTGGTGGACCATTGGCTTTCACGCAAGCTGGATTTTCGTAATTGTTTACACACTGCTCTACCCTTCATGGCCAATGATTGATACACATTTCAAAGGTCTATTGGGCTGGACATCAATTGGCGAATATCATGAAGATATGAAATCAATTGAAAGTGTACGTGCGCCTTTTGAAAGTAAAATTAAGGGTATGTCTGCAACTGAAATTTTAGCCGATGATAATTTGTCTAAATATGTTACTGCATCAGGCAAAGTTCTGTTCGGTGACAACTGTGCAGCCTGTCATGGCGCTGGTGGTCAGGGTAACGTTGGTTTCCCTGTACTAGCTGATGATGACTGGCTATACGGTGGCACAATCGCTGAGATTGAAACCAGTATAACTGCTGGTCGCCAGGGCGTTATGCCTGGTCATGCAGCTACACTTGATGATGCAAAAATTGACTCACTGGCGACTTCTATTAATGAAGGTAAAGTGCTAGAAAATGCAGCTTATATGGAAGCCGGTTGTGTTGCTTGTCATGGTGGCGATGCTAAAGGCCTGTCGTTTATGGGTTCAGCAAACCTGACGGATGGAATCTATCGTTTTACTGCGCAAGATCAAATAACCAGTATAAAACACACTATAAAATACGGTGTAAATGATGGTTCAAATCCTGATTCTCGTGTTGCGGTAATGCCCGCTTTTGGTGGCGGTAAACTGTCAGACACTGAAATCAAAAAGTTAGCTGTTTATGTACATAAACTAGGTGGTGGTAAATAAGCAAAGGAGCTTTTTAACTACTGCCCTGTATTTTTTTACTAATTAATTTAAGTAACGCCTAAGGAGGCAGAATATGGACTCAGTAGTTATTGCTTCAATTGCTGCAATCGCCGCAAGCTTTATTGTTCTAGTTGGATTTCTCTGGTACTGGATTAGAAAAATAATTCATCACCCGGTAAGTCACGACCAACAGCAGCATTAAAAGAAAGGGGCTTTAGCCCCTTTCTTCATTTTTAACACTATGAAAGTACATAGAGTTTATATGGTTTTAATTACTACCAATGAGTACACATAACCTGTTTAATCTCAAATACCTCTAACGGGAAGCCTATGACATTAAATAATGTTAGAGCTTATATCCCCAAATACATATGTTCAGCCCAGGTGTATTAAATAATAATTAGCTAATATAGATAATAGGAAATTTTCATATTATCTGTATATCAACACAGCACTACCCAGGAAATACATAATATTTACAATTGTAAGAATTTAAGTTGTGCGGAGAGTTAAGTGGACGTTAAAGTCGCAGAAGAAGATAAAGGCAATGAAAAAAGCGTTGCCGAGTTGTACGAAGAAGCCGATCACTGGCATGTAAATACCGGCGGTGAAATCATTCACGCCAAGCGTATGGGGGGTAAATTTCGTGACCTCAAGTGGAAGGCTATGTCAGTATGGCTAATTTATTTTCTTGGCCCTTATCTTCGCTGGAATGACTCACAAGCTATATTATTTGACGTTCCCAATCGTAAATTTCAAATTTTTGATATCACTATTCTGCCCCAGGATGTGTGGTTACTTGCCTTAATTTTACTATTCTTTGCCATACTACTTGCTGCAATCACTTCGGTTGCCGGACGAGTATTTTGTGGGTATTTTTGTTTCCAGACAATCTGGACAGATATATTTACCTTAATAGAAGAAAAACTCGAGGGTGTTCCTGCCAAAAGACGCAAGCTTGATAAAGCCCCGTGGGATGCCAGAAAAATTCGAATTAAAGCAATCAAACATGGTGCATGGGTTGCTATTGGCTTTATTACCGGCTTTTCATTTGCCGCCTGGTTTACCGATGCATATCAATTATGGGCTGATGTTTTAACACTCCAGGCCAGTGCTTTTGTTTATATTCTGATATTAGTATTTACCATTGGTACCTACATTCTCGCAGGAATTATGCGCGAACAAACCTGCTTCTGGCTATGCCCATATGCACGTATTCAGGGCGTTATGTATGACACCCAAACCACCTTACCTACTTATGATATTGCTCGTGGCGAACCCCGAGGTAAGCTAACAAAAGGCAATGTTGTGGAGGGGAATGGAGACTGCATTTCATGCAATCAATGTGTTGCCGTATGCCCTACGGGTATAGATATCCGCGGTGGTCAACAGGAAGGCTGTATCACATGCGGGCTATGCCTGGATGCCTGTGACTCAGTAATGGATAAAATAGGTAAGCCCCGTGGCTTAATTCGTTACGCATCAATGAGTGAAATGAAAGGTGTTGAGGTTTTACCCTTTCATAAACGCCCTCGTGTATTAGTATATGCAGCAATCATTGCCTTCGCAGTTAGCGGACTTTTATACGGGTTAACCCACCTCGGCACTTATGATTTAAAAGTAATACATGAGCGCCAGCCTCTGTTTGTGCAAATGAGTAGTGGTGATATACAGAATAAATACGAATTAAAAATTCTAAATAAAACTGATAAAGTAATGAATATCAGTATTTCGGCAACAGGTATTGAAGGTATCACTACCAAGGGTATTCGAGAAAAAATGACACTGGCTCCAAGTAAACTTACATCATTTACTGTGTTTTTATCGGTCCCTAAAAAGAACCTTAAAAAACCACGTACACCTGTTCGTTTTACGATTGAGTCATACCAGGAATTTGGGGATAGCATTGAATATCAAAGTATGTTCTATGGCCCTAAATAATAAGATTAAATTTAATAACTGTAGATACTCCTACAGGATATAAGCTTGTCACCAGGATAGGCTAAAAAAAGGTAACAAGATGAGCGAAACAACTATGAGTAGAGATGAACTTTCACAAAAAAACCCTAAGGCACTAAAAAATCCGTGGGTATTAGGCTGGCTTGCGCTAGTGGCCGTGGTACTAGCAGTGAATATTGGCTTCATCAGTCTGGCATTTATCACCAACCCTGGTCTGGTTGATAAAGACTATTATGAAAAAGCTGAAGACTACGAAGAAAACCTGGTTAAATACCGTAATGCACGAGCAGCACTTGGCTGGTCATATCAGGCAACTTTCCCTAATAATCCAATATTAAATAAGCAATCATTATATCGCTTAAGCGTAGTTGATAAGGCCGGTCTACCTCTAAAATCTGCAAACATTAAACTCGTTGCGTATCGTCCATCTGATGCATCGGCTGATTTTGAAGTTACGTTTAATGAAATAGGCACTGGTATTTATGAGGGCAATATCACTTATCCACTAAAAGGTATCTGGGAAATTACCGCGGTTATTGAGCTCGGAGATGATAAGTTTGATTTTACGAGACGAGCTAGCGTTGTAACAGAATAAAAATCATCAATACTGTCATTCCCGAGTATTTCAATCGGGGATGACAGATCATAGAGTACCAGCACATAATAATGCCCAACCCCCTCTCATCTAACACATCCTGCTACCACTGCGGCCTGCCCGTTGACGATAACAATCGAATAATAAATAACATCAAGGGAAGTCCACAGGCATTTTGCTGCCATGGTTGTAGTTCTGTTTGCGAAATGATTTATGAGTCGGGTATGGAAGGATTTTACCAGCGCACACCTGATGGTCAGCTACTTGCTCCGCCACCAGAGCCACCTCAGGAAACCCAGTTATATGATATAGATGAAATTCAAAATGAATTTGTACATGACATGGGTAACATTCGTGACATGCACTTAATGGTGGAAGGTATTCATTGCTCAGCCTGTGTCTGGCTAATTGAGCGTAGTCTGGCAAAAGAACCGGGCATTATTGATGTAAAAGTGAATCTCGCGAATAAACGTTTAGTTGTGCGTTGGGATAATAACAAAAATAAAATTTCTAATATCATTAAATACCTGGGCAACATTGGATATTCAGCAACGCCTTTTAACCCTGAATCAGCTGAAAGTGAAATAAAAAAACAAAATCGCGCGTTGCTATTACGCATGGCCTTTGCCGCATTCAGCATGATGAATCTGTTATGGATTTCAATCGCCTTATACAGTGGTGCAGATCAGGGCGAGTTTAAAACACTATTTCAATGGGTCGGCTTTATGCTCGCCACCCCTACGCTCCTCTACTCAGGCTGGCCATTTTTAAAAGGTGCTTATACGAGTTTAAAATATTTTAACCTGACCATGGATGTGCCCATAGCCATTGGTGCTAGTGCCACCTATAGCTACTCCGTATTTGTTACCGTTGGACATTCTCTGGGCCAGACCAGTATTGGAGACGTTTATTACGACACTGTTGTTAATTTTATTTTTGTTATTCTGGTAGGCCGTTTTTTAGAGGCAAAATCAAAACGCCATGCAGTTGATGCCACGCAACGATTAATGGATTTACAACCCCGTGTTGCCCATGTATTACGTGATAATGAAACACATATTGTACCTATTCGAGCCATACAAAAAGATGAAACTATTTTAATTAAGCCCGGTGAGAAAGTACCGGTTGATGGTATCGTTATTTCGGGTAACTCCTCCGTTGATGAAGCCTTACTCAGTGGCGAAGCCGTGCCAGTTAGAAAACAAACGGGTGATAACTTATCTGCAGGCACAGTTAATATTGAAAACACACTAACCGTTAAAGTTACCGCTACACTCAGAAACACTTCTCTAGGTAAAATCATCAGCCTGGTAGAAGAAGCCCAGGCAAGCAAAGCCCCAATTCAGTGTATTGCCGATATGATAGTACCCTGGTTTGTAGCAATAACATTACTACTTGCCAGCCTGACCTTTGCATACTGGTACAATGATGGAATTGAATATGCGCTGCTTGCTGCCACCTCTGTTTTAATTATTACCTGCCCCTGTGCTTTTGGTTTAGCCACACCTATGTCAATTGCAGTGGCATCAGGTTTAGCCGCACGTAGTGGCCTGTTAATTAAAAATGGAGCCGTACTTGAGTATTTATCCGGAATTCGTCATTTTGTGTTTGATAAAACCGGCACACTTACTGAAGGAAAAATGCGGGTAAAGGAAATTATTAGCCATGACTGCACCTCGTCACAAAGTAGGCTGGCCTTATTAGAAAAAATATCACACCTGGAGAGCTTATCGGAACACTCTATTGCAGCTGCTATTATGCACTATGCAAATGAAAAAAATATAACACCAAATTCACAAAGCGTTAGTGGTTTTATCAATAAACCTGGCTTTGGTATTAGAGGTGAAATCAACCAGCAAATAATAACGGTTGGCAATACCAAGCTGCTTGAAAGCAACAATATTCAACTACAGACCGATTATTTAGAGCAATCTGCTGAACGTGAAAGACAGGGCATCAGTTGTGTACATATTGCAATAGATAATAAACACGCAGGTTTTATTGCTATTGCTGATCAATTAAGAGCCGATGCAAAGGCACTAATTAGCAGCTTGCGTAATGCAGGTATCGAACTAACATTACTTAGTGGTGACAAACAGGCGGTAGCCGAATCTATAGCAAATGAACTGGGTGGTATGAATGTAGTGGCTGAAGTGTTACCCGGTGAAAAAGATAGTGTCATACAGAAACTGCAAAATCAGGGACAACAGGTCGCAATGGTTGGAGATGGGGTGAATGATGCCCCTGCCCTTATTCGTGCCGATGTAGGTATTGCTATAGGCTCTGGAACTGACGTATCTATGGAAAGTGCAGATATTGTTTTACTTAGCAATGAAATGGACAAAATCCGTCTTGCAGTGGACTTGTCTAAGCGCACACTACGCACCATTCGGCAGAATATAACCATGTCTATTGTATATAATATTATAATGGTACCTCTGGCAATGATGGCCTTTGTAACTCCTTTATTTGCAGCCATTGCCATGCCGATTAGCTCTTTAGCCGTTATTGGCAATGCTTCGCGCATACGTACACTTTTTAAAAACACTGACTAAATTTGAGAACATAATGGATGTAATTTACGGTTTAATTCCTTTAATGATTGGTCTTGGCCTAATCGGCGTCGTGATATTTATATGGTCTGTACGTAGCGGACAATATGATGATATGGAAGGTGATGCTAATAGAATCTTAATGGATGATGATGACCCTTTATTACCAGATTACGATGATGAAAGTAATGCTGATAAAAAAGAAGAAACTGAAAAAAAAGACAACTAAGTTACAACCAGAACATATTTAAACAGGCTCTGTCTGGCCTGTACAGATAAGCACATGACACGATAAAAGTGACAGGCTATTAATTTTTTAACGGAACAACAATGAAAGTATCCATTGACACACTTACCGTAAAAAGCGCTAAACAACCACACAATATTTTTTTGTTAAATCTGGCACTGATTCATCTATTAATGACACCTGCGACTTTAATATTAGAAATTGGAGTGACGGGCATGCTGGTACCTTTATTATTTTCACTTTCAATTATGCTTTATAGCCTGACTAAAAGTAAAAATTTACACCTAAATGAACACTGGTTTATACATGCTCACTGGAGACTGGCTTTAAGCAGGTATCGTATGCTACTTATTTCATATGCGCTGACTATCGGTTTAATGTTATTGGGCTGGTTAATTTCGACAACATCACCCGACCCGAATATGCAGGATATTTTGCACACTGTGTTTATAAGAATAGCCATTATGCCGACATTATTAATGGTATTGATTTGTTTTTTTCTGGAGTCCAGCGCACTTAGCATGGCAGCCAAGGGTGAAATCGCAGACTCAATTATTGAGAAGCTTCCAGAGGCAGTAAAAAAACAAATAACTCAATAAGCTAATAAGTTTTTTCAATCACAGCTAGCCACCAGCTGCTATGACAGTATTTAATTTCACCCCCTTTATATCTGTACTAAAAATCACCTATGCTTATTATAAATTTCCTTTACCCAGATAAGATCTGGTTGCCATTCATCAAGCGTGTCTTGCAAAGCGGGTGGTAAGGGTTTTGGCCAGGGCAGCCCATACTTTTCAGGTTGAATCAAAGGTGCTAATAAAGATGCTGCTGCCAGATCTGCACGACTAAATTCATCCCCAGCTAAATATTTATTCTCAGATAAATGTAAGTTAATTTTATCTATAGCAAGTTTCAAATCCTGTTTGGCCTGTACTGCAGTTTGATCATTTATCCGCATTAGTTTGATCATTTTTAACCGCAGTGTTGGAAAAATCAATTTCATTAGTATTTTTCCATACCATGGTCCTTTATAAGTAAAAATTGGAATCAGTAATTCTGGGTGATCTAGTAAAGTATGATAAAAAAATGTACGCAGATTCATCCCCACTTCTTTATTAACAAAATCCTCCCACTCTAAGGCTTTTATGCGGTTTTCTTCTTCGCCTGGTGTTAAAGCTTTATCTGGAAATGACTTATCCAAATAATCTATAATTTTATCTGAGTGCTGAATAATATTCCCTTCATGTTGCAGCACAGGCACTTCAGATCTTTTTGCCATAGACATCACCTGTTTCACATGTGGGCCAGGCAAAAGATTTTTAACCTTATACGGGATATTTTTATAATCGAGTGCCCAACGGGCTTTTTCACAATAATGGGAAATAGGAAACTGGTATAGCGTGATCATTTTTACATCCTTTTAAAAGCAAAACACATACTAATACATAACGATAAAATAAAGCCATTGAATAATTCATCAAACAGACTCACTGCCTAAATCAATATCCTCAGACTCTTGAAATAACGATATTTCGTTAAACATTACCGAGGTTTCGTTATATACGATTTCTCGTATAGCCAAATAAAATCAAAGAGTTAAAAATCACCAAATAAATCATGCACTTATAATATTTATTAAATATGGCACAGCTAGTGCTCTATCAATCATAACGATAAATATCGTGATTAAACTAACTTATCAAAAAAGGAAATGCCATGAACATAAAAAAAACAATATCGAGATTTATTGTAGCCGTTGCCCTTCTGCTACCGGCACTAACATTTGCCTCACCACCAAAAACTGTAGATGGTGTTACAACTATTCATCTTGATGAATACAACGGCTATTTTTCAAGTGCAGAGACACTTGTCAAACTAAAGCCAGGAAAATATAAATTTATAATTAAAAACAAATCTGGAAAATTGGTGGGCTTTTGGTTGCAAGATGCCAAGAGCCATAAATTTTTAGACAAATTTCCCATTGAGAAAGGCGAAACACGAACCACTGATATTGTAAGTATAACTGAGAATGGTTTTCGATATCGCTGCCCTATTAACCCAACTCCGTGGTATGACGTAGGCGTAGAAAAATAGGTTCTGATACTTAAGCCCTGTACCACATTTAAGAGGGCCAGGGCCTTAATTAGTAAGGCCCTGACTCTAACGTTTTTATATACAGCTTTACAGAAATACTTCAGGATTTATTATGAGACTATTTCAAAAATATATTTCAAAATTTCAATTATTCAATAGAAATACAACATTGAATAATATTTTATTTGCTTCAAGCGGTGGTTTTATAGCTATAGCAACTGTTTCTTTTCTGGCCAATTACTCAGGTTACCCACTCATTATGGGATCATTTGGAGCTTCATGCGTACTATTATTTGGTTATCCTGAAAGCCCTTTCTCACAACCTAAAAATGTAATTGCTGGTCATTTAATTTCAACCTTCATTGGCCTGACATTTCTGCATTTTATTGGACCTCAATGGTGGAGTATGGCATTAGCACTTGCTGCTTCACTTGGCATAATGTTAGCTACAGATACAGTACACCCACCTGCCGGTTCAAATCCAATTATTGTTTTTTTAGCCAATGCAAACTGGTCATTTCTGATATTACCCAGCACTGTAGGCTCATTTGCTTTAGTGTTTATTGCATTAATTTTTATAAATCTTTCTTCAAATAAACAATACCCAAGATCATGGGTATAGATTTTAATCACTAAATTAGGAATCCATATGAACACAGAAGAAGCCATCATTACACGTCGCTCTATTAAGCACTTTTCGCCTGGATATAAGTTTACTAAAAATGAAATAAATAAGTTACTTTCACTGGCTATATTATCCCCTACAGCTTTTAATCAACAAAACTGGCGGTTTGTTATAATAGAAGACCCAGAAACAAGACGTAAAATAAGATCACATGCATGGGATCAGTCTCAGGTAACCGATGCATCTTTATTCATTATTCTTTGCTCTGATTTAAAGGCATGGGAAAAAGAACCTCAAAGATACTGGAAAAATTCATCTCAGGATGTAAGAGAAATAATGTTACCTGCAATGGATGAATACTATCGCAATAAACATCAGGTTCAGCGAGATGAAGCAATGAGATCCTGTGGTATAGTTGCTCAAACATTAATGTTAAGCGCTAAATCAATGGGGTATGACTCATGTCCGATGGATGGTTTTGATTTCGATGAAGTTGCCAAAATAATACGACTTCCTGAGGACCATGTGATTAGTATGTTTGTTGCAATAGGTATGGGAATTAAACCTGCATGGCCCCGACCAGGTCAATTGACTCTGGAAAATGTGGTTATTAAAGACAGCTTTTAGTTACATTATAGATTAAAAGAAGAATACTCTAACGTTAGCAAACACAAAAGATACAAATAAAAATTAAGGTCTGACACTCTTTTATTTCATTTAACTTAATTTCTTTTGCGTTTGTTAACGATAATATTTTTTAAATATCTCTTTTATCAATACCCAACGCTTTCATTCTTGAAGCCAGTGTAGTGGGCTTAATACCCAGCAACTCAGCTGCACCTACTGCACCTGATATTTTTCCCTTTGTATGTTCCAACGCTGCAATTATATTAGTTTTATCTCGTGCTAACCTTTCTATTTCATTATAGGGAAGATCGGAACTTACTGCATTAACAGCACCTTGAACCGCCTCTATATGCTCATTTTTATTTCTTGGCAAATCAAAGATAAGACGATTACCTTTACCTACAATAATTGCTCGTTCAATTACATTTTGCAACTCACGTATATTGCCGCCCCACGCATAGGTTTGAAGTTGTTTTACATTTGCATTAGTTAGTTTGGGTATTTTTTTATTAATTCGATTACATATTAACGTTGTAAAATGCTCTGCCAGTAGTGGGATATCATCTAATCTTTCTCTCAATGGTATGGCTTCTACTGGAAAAACATTTAGCCTGAAATATAAATCCTCTCGAAAATTTCCCTTTTCTACTTCTTGTCTCAGATCACGATTAGTAGCAGCTATTATTCGCACATCTACTGTTCGAGTTGATTCATCACCTACCCGTTCAAACTGACCTTCCTGTAAAACTCGCAATAGCTTACTCTGTAAATCGATGGGTATTTCACCCACCTCATCAAGAAATATTGTGCCTCCATCTGCCAGTTCAAACCGACCTGTTCTATTTTTAATTGCACCTGTAAACGAGCCTCGTATATGACCAAAAAACTCACTCTCAAATAGTTCATGTGGTATAGCTGCACAGTTAACCCGTATTAGTGGTCTATCACAACGCTCACTTCTATCATGTATAGCACGCGCAATCAGCTCCTTACCTGTGCCTGACTCACCTATAATTAAAACATTAGCCATGGTTGGTGCAACAAGCTCTATTTGATTTAAAACCTGTTTGATCGCATAACTCTGACCAACAATTTCTTTAAAATTATGCTTAGTTCGTATTTCTTCCTGTAAATATGTATTTTCAGCTTCCAGGCGCTGCTTCATTTTTTCTACTTCTTTGTATGCCTGTTGTAATTCTGCTTCCGCCTGCTTTCTTTTAGTTATGTCATTGAATACGACTACAGCACCTAATAATTTTCCATCCTGTTTTATAGGAGTACTCGTGTACTCAACTGGAAAACTACTACCATCTTTACGCCAGAAAATTTCATCATCAACATGATGTACTGCACCATCTTTAAAAGCGGCATAAATTGGGCACTCTTTATTGGGATACTCTGTCCCGTCTGCATGAGTATGATGCAGTAGACTGTGCATGGGTTTACCTTTTAACTCATCTATTTCATAACCTAACATGGCTGCAGCAGCCGGGTTTACAAAAGTCGTTTTACCTTCACAGCACAAGCCATAAACACCTTCCCCTGCAGACTGTAAAATGAGCTGGTTTTCTGTATAAATTTTTGCCAACTCTTGCTGCTCTCGCTTGCGTTCGCTTATGTCATTGAAAACAACAACAGCACCCAATAGTTTTCCATTTTCCTTAACCGGTGTGCTGGTGTACTCCACCAGAAAATGACTACCGTCTTTACGCCAGAAAATTTCATCATCAACACGACGTACATCACCATCTTTAAATGAAGCATGCACCGGACAATCACAAGCCGGATAATCTGAACCGTCTATTTTTGTATGGTGTAAAAGGTTGTGACTTAGCTGACCAACTAGCTCATCAACATCCCAGCCTGTCATTCGAGCTGCTGCCGGATTAGCGAAAACGGTAAAGCCTTCTGAGTCGATTCCAAAAATACCCTCTCCAGCAGCTTCTAGAATGAGCTCTCCCATACTACTGGTTGAAGTAAAATTATTTTTCAGGGCTTTTGACTGTTTTTTTACATCCATGATAAACACCATTATTTCGTGACTTATGAAAATAAATATAACGTAATCACGTTACTCAAACAACGATTAATCGTTAGTAACGATTAATCGTAATATCAACTTACGCTATAAATATAATTATTATCATATATATCAATAAGTTAACAAATTATAAAAAACTGGCATATGGCCTGCAATTCTTAAATCAATATTTAGTTAACCACTCTACATTGAAAACTGATTTGAGGATTAATCATGAAAACTTTCACTGCAGTCTATTTCAGGTTTTTTATGCTACTTGTACTATCTGCTATTGCTCAGGATAGCGCATATGCATATGACGCTGAACCAGAAGAATACTGGCAAGGCACCCTGGGGCCCTTGACGATTAGATCATTATCCCCCGCCCAGTCATTGCGCCTTTCCCCCATTCCTCGCTCGGCCTATGGCCTTCCCGAGGGCCAGACTGAATTACAGTTTAATGTTGCAGCGGCAAGTGTATATAGCAGTCAGGAAGGTTTATTTGTATTGGACTATCATTTTACTGATACACGTTTTGCTATTAATCACGGTTTTTCTAACAACTGGTCAGCTGAGTTCTCGATTAATGAAAGGCGCATTCTAAATGCACATCTGGATCAACTTACGCTTGAGTTTCATGAGCTTTTCGATATCGATCAAAATGGACGTGACGAAGCTGTTAAAGATGGTACAAATATTCAAATTCCTCAATATGGAATTTATTTAGGGAATGAGGCACGCGGTCAAACCTCACAAACGTTAGGCATCAGTGTTCAAAAAGTACTGGCTGATAAAAGCATCGGATGGCCAGCAGTAGCTATGAACTTTAATATGAGTTATGAAATGTTACATAATGGCATAGTTGAACACGGGGCGATTGACTATGGCATTCAATTTAGTGTTGCTCAAAAAAAGAGCAACGGCTATCTCTATGGAAATGTCTCTTATACTGAATTTGGATCTGAAGATGTTTTAGGGTTACCTCTTACAGACCATCATTTTTCAGGTATGCTCGGTTATGAATTTAACGTAAAAACAGATCAGGCCTTCATACTACAATATTTATTCAGTGAAGGTGTGGTTGTTGATTTGGGTGAACTTTCAGAATACAGCCATGAAATTCATATCGGATATAAATGGAGAACCGAGTCATTCCTGTGGGAAGCCGGCCTAGTCGAAAATATTGTTAATTTTGAAAATAGTCCCGATGTAGCATTTACATTTGGCATTACATATAAATTGTGAAATTATTGAGATACTATGAAATTAAATTCTGATCTAACTGTGCGTGCCAGTTTTAATATTAACGACCTTGAATGGGAAGGCTCTCCCTGCGCAGGCGTACAACGACTTAGATTAGAAGCAGATGATGACAAACCACCAGTTGAACGTGTGACCACAGTTGTACGTTTCGCGCCGCAAAGCGCCTTCAGTGGTCACGTACATGACGGCGGTGAGGAGTTTTTAGTGTTAGAAGGCACTTTCTCTGATCAACACGCAGATTACCCGCCAGGTTATTATGTGCGTAACCCCAAGGGCACTGGTCACGCACCTCATAGTGATGAGGGCTGTACAATACTAGTTAAATTATGGCAAATGCATCCTGAAGATAAAAAACAGATAGCTATCAATACGCATGATAAAAACCTCTGGAAGAAAGATGATAATTTCGGTGAGGTATTACCTCTTTTCGATGCTGATTATGAATCTGTATGCATGATGCGCTGGCCTACAGGGATGAAAATCACCAACCAGTCATTTACAGCAGGCGTTGAGTATTTTGTGATTAATGGAAGTTTTAGTGATGACGATGGTAAGTACCATAAAGGTAGCTGGCTACGCTTACCTGCCAGCTCAACACAAAACATTACGGTAAATGAAAGCTGTTTAGTATTTCGTAAAACCGGTCACCTGCTTAAGCCTGTTTCATATGAATGAACATCATAGCGTTATTATCATTGGCGCAGGTTTAAGTGGTTTATATGCTGCCTGGAAACTACAACAGAAGCTACAAGATGTTATTTTACTAGAGGCTCGTGATCGTACGGGTGGCCGAATATTGTCTGCTTATTTCGATAACAGTCATTTCGATATGGGCCCTGCATGGGTTTGGCCGCAATTACAACCTCGCTTAAACCAGTTAACAACACAACTTGATCTGAAAATATTTAAACAATATTCAACAGGTACTATGCTGTATGAAAAAAACCCAAATGAAATTGAACGTTATAATGGTCAGTCCTCTCACAGTCAGTCATATCGAATTAAGGGCGGTAGTTATCAACTTATTGAGTCTTTATTAACTAAGATACCCCAATCGAATATTCACTTAAGTACAATTGTAAAAGAAATAAATAAAGATAAATTAGAAATTCATGCTATTAAAAATGGTCAATCTATTCGTTATACTGCTGATAAGATCATACTTGCATTACCACCCAGGCTGATTCTAGAAAACATAATATTTAATCCGGCCATGCCTGAAGATATTACCAATACATGGAAAAATATACCTACCTGGATGTCAGGTCACTGCAAAATTATATTTATATACGACAAACCTTTCTGGCGTACAAACAGTTTATCAGGTGAAGTATTCAGTCATTATGGCCCTTTATCAGAAATTTATGACGCCTGCCCTGAGAGCGAAGAGTATTACGCCCTAACCTCTTTTGTTGGATTAAATTCACATCAACGAAAGAAAATTGATGTTAAACGTTTAATTGATTCAAGCATGGCTCAATTACAACGCCTATTTGGTGATGAGAGTAAAAATGTTAGTGATATCCAGATTAAAGACTGGAGCCTGGATGAATACACAACGACTGACTTAGATTTAACATCCCCTATGCAACATCCCCAGTACCCGGAAGATATACCTAAACATTTCTGGGATAAAAAACTAATACTTGCTGGCACTGAAGTAGCTCGTGAACACGGCGGTTATCTAGAAGGTGCTATTGAAAGTGCTGACGAAGCAATTACAGTTTATGGATTAAAATAATATTTTAACAAACTACGACGTTAAATATAATCTAATAAATTATCGAAACTATTTTAATAAATTTCGTTATAAAAATAACCGTAATTATATAAAATTATAAATATAAAAAACATTCTTGCCTATTAATAACTCATTATTAATCTAGTTATAAATCTATTAAAAAAACTTTGGCACGGCTTATGCGATATAAGTAATTAAATTACAGGAGATTATCATGAGCCAGACACAACAGCGCTACCTAAGTAATATGAATCGTATAATTATTTTTATACTTTCATTGTCGGGTCTCTTAATGGATGGCTTTCAAACAGCAGATATTCTCTGCTCTATCGCTGTTATTATCTGGCTCTGGTTACCGTATTGTATTGAAATTGAAGCAAATATTATTAATCGGTTTAAAACAAGTCAATAATATTATATTAAAACTTAATAATAACCTTTTTCAAACTTGTTTAAAAAACACTCAATCAAGCACTTCTAACTTTATACAAACACTTCATTAGTTAATTTTAATCCTTAATATTTAATAGCAAAAAAGTTAACGACATTACGTACATGACTCACGAAAAACCGTAAATCACGATTATTCGTAAACATCATAAATCAAGTAATCAAAATTTTAATAATGAAGATCAATAACTTACATAAAAAACCAACATTGGCATAAGCAGTGCAATAACTCCTTCAACGAATAATCGTTAACAACTAAATCTAGAGGATTTACACATGAAAGCTGCAATAATTATTTTATCAGATCCAAAATCAGGTTCCGAAGAAGCATTGGGCCGTTTTTTTAATGCTTTAGCAACCGCATACGATCATAAAGAAAATGGTGATGAAGTTACAATATTATTTCAAGGCGCAGGAACACGATGGGCTGGAGAAATGAACAACGAAGCACACCCTGTATATGATCTTTATAAAGCTGTAGAAGATAAAGTAGCTGGAGTTTCATGTGGTTGCGCAGATGTATTTGGTGCGTCTGAAGAAGCCGTGAAAAGTGGCTTTGATTTAGTGAAGGATAACGCAGTTCCAGGAACTTCAGGTTTACCTAGTTTGAAAAATTTACGTAACGATGGTTTTGAAATAATGACTTTCTAGTTTTATGCCAATCATAATTAATGAGTGACGGGGAAAGTAATCCCGATCACTCTTTAATTTAATTAAAAATACCAATCTCTAGAATGCATTACAAAAATTAGAATATTTAAAGGATCGAAAATGTCTACAATAAACCCATTCCATGAAGGTGAACTAGCTGTTCAAAGTAAATTAGGGGTATCTGACACCGCTCGCTCTAATGGTGTAGTAATTACTGATCGCATACCCGGTGCAGCATTAAATTTTATTGCTCAACAATCAATGGTTATACTGGGTAGCACAGACATTAATTCCAGAATTTGGGCTACGGCTATATTCGGTGAAACCGGATTTATAAGAGCATTAAATGCCTCTACAGTTAAAATTAATTTTACTAACACATCCATATCTACAACTGACCCCTTGTGGACTAATATTCAATCAAATGCTCAATTGGGAATGATTGTAATAGAGCTTGGATCACGCCGACGTTTACGTATTAATGGCCTGATCGAAAAGATATCAGAACATATATATCATATAAACGTAGAACAGGCATATCCTAACTGCCCTCAATATATTCAACGCAGACATATTCTTCATGCTAAAAAAGCACAAACACATGACTCAGATATTGAAATATGCGGCATTAATTTAAATAAAAATCAACAGAATATTATTTCAAATGCTGATACTTTCTTTGTTTCAAGCTCACATACTGAACGTGGAAATGATGTTTCCCATCGAGGTGGCACTCCCGGATTTGTTAAAATTATAAACAACAATCAATTACGTATACCAGATTACCCTGGCAACAGCATGTTTAATACCCTGGGTAATTTTGAGGTTAACTCAAATGCAGGCATTGTATTTATAGATTTTGAAAACAAAAAAGTATTACAGTTAACTGGACAGGCAAAGATACTCTGGCATTTTGAAGGTAGCGATATTGAAACTGCCGGTACACTCCGTTACTGGCAGTTTGATATAGAATCATGGAGAGAAAGCTCAATATTATTTGATATAGAATGGGAATATCTGGATGCCTCTCCCCATAACCCTGAGCTATCAACTAATAAGGCTACTATAAATAATGAACTTAAGTTAATAGTAAATGAGGTAACTCAACAATCTGACAAGGTTAAATCATTTAGATTAATATCTGGTAACAATAAACCTTTACCTGAGTTTGAGGCAGGGTCACATTTAGAAATCACACTTAATAACAATGAAGATATTAAAAGGCACTACTCTATTCTTTCTAACCCGAACAATCTTAGTTACTATGAAATTGCCGTGTTAGAGCAAACAGATGGCAGAGGTGGCTCACATATAATGCATCACAATGTAATGCAAGGTGACACTTTAAACTGCTCAACACCAAGAAATGAGTTTGCGCTCTATAAGCAGGCAGAACACACTATTCTTATTGCAGGTGGTATTGGTATTACTCCAATATTATCAATGTTACAGAAACTTGAATCACAGCAGAAATCTTACGAAATTCACTATACGGCTAAAACATCTTCTGACTTTATTTATATTAAAAGAATAAAAAAAATAGCCGGAAATAAATGCACTTTCTATAATTCTAGTGAGAATAATTCACGTCTATATCTTGATCAACTATTGGTTAAACCCGTACAAAGAACTCATGTTTATGTTTGTGGGCCAACACGCCTGATTAATGCAGTACGAGAGATTTCTGAAAACTATAAGTGGAATAAACAGAACATTCACTTTGAAAACTTTGGCAATAATTCGATGCTAGAGAATTCATCTATAGAGGTAAATTTAGCTAGAAGCAATATAAAACTAACAATACCCGAAAATAAATCGATACTTGATTATTTACTTGAACATAAAGTTGAAGTACCCCATCAATGTAAACGAGGGGAATGTGGTCTATGTGCAACAACTGTTTTAGAAGGAACACCTGAACATAAGGATGTTTACCTTAATAACGAAGAAAGAAAGACATCAATGTGTATATGTGTATCGCGAGCAAAACAAGGAGAATTGACGCTTGACTTGTAGTGCTTTAGTTTCTTCATAGTACTAGAAAATTAAGTCATTAATTTTTTTGATTTGAATACTAGCCGAGAAGCGTAACAAACAGAAAAACACAATTCACCTTGGTAACAAGCTGTTTATTTAGCATCTGCTTTTTTAACACGAATTTTGCTACCCGCAATTTCCTGACCATTTAAACTTTTTATCGCAGCCTTTGCATCACCCGATTTTGGCATTTCAACAAAGCCGAAACCTTTAGAAACACCACTTTCTTTATCCATAACAAGAACACATGATTGCACTTCACCAAAAGGCTCAAACAACTGCTTTAACTCTTGATCTGTAGTTGTTCGTGCTAAATTACGTATAAGTAGTTTCATTATAAGCCTTATAAATTATATTTATTGTTAATAAATCGCAGTGATTTGATAATGTTTTTTATCATCACCGATTGTCACTTCTATATCATCTCCCACTAAAGAGTTTGATAAAGCCTTACCGAGTGGCGCTGATGGCGTAATAACTGTTATTTCTTTTGCATTGAATTCTATTTTAAGCCCTCCTGCAACCGGGCTTAAAAAGGTAAATTTCTCAACGCCATTTTCATCTTCGATGCAAATTAAAGCACCTAAAGCAACGGTTTCTCCAGGTAAAAAGACAACAGGTTTTAGTTTTTTAAATGCAATCAAATCGGCCTCACATTCACCGACGCGTTTAGACTGACCATGAGCCAGGTAGGATGCTTCAAGCCCTAAAGTGTCATACTTGTTTTCGGCTTCATTCTCTTCATCTGTTGCCGTATCATAAGCTCTTTGCGCTGCATCAATAGCGCCTTGATATACAAACTCTAACTCAGCCTGAATTTGTTTTAACAGTTGTGTCTTGTTCATATTATATCTATTAGCCAGTAACCACTAGATACACCATTAGGTGTTCATTATTGATAGAGATTCATCATGTTTTTTGTGCTCCTCAAAGGAGTACCTACATGAATATTCTAACTAAGAGTTTTTATAGACATTAATTTATCTTAACTTTCTGTCCGCTAAATTCCACTACTTGTCCAGTACGGATTTTGCAGCGTTTACGTAATTCCACCTCATCATCAACCTTTACCTGGCCTTCTGAGATTAAAACTTTTGCCCTGCCGCCACTCTCACATAAACCCGTAATTTTTAATAAATTATTTAGCTCAATGTATTCTCGACCTTCTAGCTCAAACAATTCCATTACTTATCCTGGTCATAATAATCTGCAGGTCGATATTTTTTCTGCACACCCTGCAAGAAATTACGTAGAATCTGATCCTTACATGTTCGATAATTTTTGTGGCCTTTTTTGCGAAACAACGCACTCAACTCTGGTTTAGTAATCGTAAATCCAGCTAATTCCATTAGCTCAATAATATCTACATCTTTAAGATCAAGTGCAATTTTTAATTTTCTAAGGATAGTATTATTTGTCAGACGCTTTTCAAGTTCAGGCTGAGCGCCCTCTTTCTTACCGCGTTTATCGTCAATCAGGTTATTCAGAAAAATGGCTAGCTGCATGTCATTGCATTCCTGGAATGCAGGATCATCATCTTTCTTTAGCCAGTCACTCATTTGCTCACGGGTAACTTCCTGTCCTTCGAGGCTTAATAATGCCATCATTTTCGAGTCATCATAATCAAAGGTATAGCGGATTCGGCGTAATATGTCGTTATTTGTCACATGAATGTCCTAATTTGGGTGCTATATTGTCACAGAACACACGAGTTTAGTGAAGAGCAATCTATGTAATATCTATTTAAACCTGCATATTCTGTTGAATAAACATAGTGAAAGCATATATTATTTGAGTTGAATATTATACGCCTGGATTATAAATACCAAAATGAACACTATTGATAATGAAAAACTCGATCGCGTTGTAGCAAAAGCCCGTAAAGATGCCGAAACTCGTGGCCATGGTTACCGTGAAAGAGCCTTAAAGCTTTACCCTCACATATGTGGTCGCTGTTGCAGAGAGTTTAATAGAACTAACCTGCATGAGTTAACCGTGCATCACGTTAACCATAATCATGATGACAACCCGGCGGATGGTAGTAACTGGGAGCTTTTATGCCTGTACTGCCACGACAACGAACACCAGCGTTACGAAGAACAACTAGCTGAACACGGTATTACGATGGGGCAGAACAAACAGGAGGAGGCGACTAACAACCCTTTTGCTAACTTGAAAGATTTACTGGATAAGTAATAACTTGTTGTGGTGGTGACGATATTTAAACACTACTCAAGCTCATAAACCATACTAAACGCTATTCGCTGATCTACTTGTAATGAGGCTGGCGGTTTGGGAAATGGCTGTGCATCATCTAATGCCTGACGCACTGCTCGTTGCAACACTGCCCTGCCACCATTGATAGTTAACTGATCGTGACTTCCGTCTTTATGCAATAAAAATGTTACGTTTAACTTACCCTCAATTGCTCGACGTCGTGCTGCTCCGGGATAAAACTTATAGGCTTCGATATGTGCTAATAAAAGTTTAATATAATCTTCTTTATCTTTTTGTAAATCGATTTCAACCTGTTGAATGAGCATTTCTCCGGCTTCCATTTCCAGACCTTTTTCTACAACCTCATCTGCTTCATCTACTTTTTCGTCTAACTCGACGGTTGGGGTATCTTCTATAACAGGAAGTGGTTCTATATTTTCTGAATCATCTTTTAGCGGTGTCTGACTAACCTTTTGCACTATTTCTTTAATTATCGGCTGTATACTATTTTTTTGAACTACCGCTTTTTCTATTACCTCTACAACAGGCTTGATATACTTAACCAGTTGAACATTAATTCGATGACTTACTCCTTCAACTGGCGTCATGTTTTTTTCGAAACTAACATCTGTTTTCCACTGAGTAAATGCAATCGCATGAACTAATAAGGATATGAAAATTCCGGCAGCAAAATTTGAATTACTAGTCATTCGTTTTTATAGCGTTATATTTTAACCATGCCAATAGTTTAGCCTCGCTTAACAAACCTGAGACTGCACTGCGTTTATCTTTATTATGAAAATAACTACGGGGTAATTCACCATACCAGGCTGGATCAATCGAGTACCTTAAACTTTGTTGTGGATCTTTTGAAAATACCCAGCTATCTACATCAGACAAGCCAAATTCTTCTATAAGATTATTTATTTCCTGTTTTTGTGAATTTGAATCTGTTGAGATTAAAACCAGATTTAGATCAGAGTTATTTTTATATAACTGACCCAGCATATTTAGCTCATGCATGCATGGCGGGCAATCAAGTGACCACAACACCATAACAAATGGCCTGGTTTTTTCTACAACAAGCTTATTGTAACTATCTGTATTAAACAGAGCCGGTGAGTTTGATGCATTTGCCATCAAAGACACTAACATTGTAATTATCGATAGCAATATCTTCAAAACTAATTACTCTTTTTTTAAAATACTATCTATTGCTATCATTTGAAAACCTTCCTGATTAGTTTTCCATTGAATATAGATTGTATCTTTATCCGACATTAAAAACGGATGATCCGAACCCGGCTTGGTTTCTGCTACACGTATCGCTTTATTCCAGCTGTCACCATTATTGTCTGAATATTGCGACCAAAGCGACTCCAGCTCACCATCAAACTCTTTCCAGGTTAACCAGACCCTGTTGCCCTTGTTTAACACACCAGGGTGAGCCGCTGTAGCCTTGTAGTTACCAAAATTGAATGGTTTGTTTTGTTTTTTATTTGCATCCATACGCATATAAAATAACCCCTTATTTATTTCTGCATTGTTAAACCAGGCCATATGGTAATCACCAGAATCTGAAATTGATAAATCCGGCCCGTGATGTGGGCAAGCATCTATCTTCCAGTTGTCATAACTCACTCGTACTGGTTTAGTGGGTGAGTCTGGCGAATCAAAATCAACCAATGCATGATCGCGTGTATTTTTTCCATAAATATTTCTCCACAGTATTACAGGTAAACTTTTATCATTCGTTTCAACAATCACCCTGCAACATTCACAACTGTGATCAATTATTTTTTTATTTGGATAAAAACTTTTTCCACCATTATCTGACCAGGTATAATAAATTCCTGCACCATGATATTTTTCACCCTTTCTTTGTGCTTTTAACCTGTCACGTTTATCGATCCAGGCCATATAGATATCACCATTTTTTGCTACAGCTAAAGCATCAAACCGATGCCCTGTAATATCTAAATTATCATTAACCGTTATCGGTTTTGAAAAACTCTCTGCATTATTGGTTGAATAACTAAAGCGAACATGACCAGTAAAGCGCTTTTCTAATGGAGTGGTCCATGACACATATACCCCTCCATTATTATTAATTGCTATTTTTGGTCGATTTTCACCTCGGGCAGAAATTTTTTCTGGAATACGATTAACAGACACAGGCTGACTATAAGTCTTTGCTTTGTCATCAGAGTAATTAACATAGACATGACCAGCGTATGACCAGACAACCCATAGGCGCCCAGATTCAGAAAACACTGCACTTGGCGCAGATGCACAATCAAGCTTTGGTAACTGATTTACTTTAGCGCATAACGTAGATGCCTCAGCCGATGAACTAGTATCACCATGTGAGGCAGCTATGCTATTTTCTGATAGGCCTGTCAATAATAAAAGACAGGCCATTGTGTGAGATAGTTTCATATTTAAAATTTATACTCAGCACCTGCATAAAAGGTTCGCGGCATACCCGGTGCAAATGTTGATGCCCCCCTGCTGAATGCTGCTGATGTGGCATATGTTTTATCCGCAACATTCATCAACCTGAAGTAAGTTTCAAATGTTTTACTGGCAAAGTAATTCATACGTAAATTAACTAAATTATGCCCGTCATATTTTTCAGTATTATTTTGATCCATCCAGTATTCACCTAAATGCATCCATTCCAGCTCTACACGTCCGCCATTAAGTGATGCCGGTGTATAATTAACCCGTGTGTTAGCCACCTCTTCCGGCGCAGACTGAATTTCGTTACCGCTAAAATCGGTTCCCTTCTCAACCCAGTCTTCAAATGTGTGTTTATTTTTCGCATAGCTAAGGCTATATTTCCATTCCTTTGATATCTCGCTGTTTAAGCCAAACTCGATACCACGGTGTAAAGTTTCACCTGCATTTACCGTTGTTCTATCTCCTGTTATCGCATCTTCAAAGGTAACCAGATCATCTTTCTTAGTCATGTAATAAACTGAAACTTCGTAATTAACGGATTGAGTTGGATTACCCCGTACACCTATTTCAAAACTATCGACTTTAACCGGATCTAAATCCAGTGATGAGTCATTACTACCAGGACGAAATATCTGGCCTTCAGATGGTGCACGGAATGCATGTCGATAAGAGGCAAATCCATTTAACGAATCATTAAAGGCATAGGTTGCACCTAATTTAGGACTAAAGTGCGAAAAATCGACTTTAGCATCTGCCAGGTGATTATATGTAACCGGAAAACTGGTGCTGGTTGGGTTTACCACTAATGCACCATCAGCCATTTTATTGGTGTAATCATATTGCATGTTGTCATAGCGTAAACCTGCATTAAACCTCCACTTTTCCCAGGGTGAAGTTTCTATATGTACATAGGGTGATACCGCTAAAAAGTTCACATCATAATCGTAAATTTTTTGTCCAGTGGTAAATGATGTATATATACCATCGACCCTTACAGCATCAATACTATGTTCTAAACGACTACCTGGCGTGTAATCCAGATCAGCTCCAAAAATCACTCTGGTTCTATATGGCTTAAAGTCGATTCGATATTTTGCTAGCAAACCGACAGACTCACTTTTTGTCTCTTTAATACTTGGATCATAACTAAAAGACCAGTTAGGCATATATTCCATAAAGTTACTTCTAACAAACGGTGTAAGACTCAATAAAGTATTACTACTTTCTTTTTCATATGCCGTAGACAAACGAAGAGCTTCTACCTTACGGTATGATATTGGCGTGTAGTTTTCAGTAGGATTATTATAATAATCATCTTCTGAAAGACGAGAAGACCCTGCGGTTTGTTGATCTATATTCGAAGTACTTAGTAATGTTTTTAAACTTGCTCCACTTTCCGTAAAATGATCCCAACGTATCGTTGCACTTTGACGATCATAATCTGTTGCATCACGCCAGCCATCTGTATGTGTTAAATTCACATCTGCTCTAAATCCATCATCATCAAAGCTATCACCTCCACTAACCAGCAATCGACGCCAGCCAAACTCGCCGGCTTCAAGTGATACACTCGCTTCAGAATCTAATGGTGGAGCCTGTGTTAATACATTTATTACCCCACCTATAGCATCACTACCATAAAGGGATGTACCTGGCCCTTTGGTAATTTCTATGCCTGATGCCTGCGGTACATTCACCTCATAAAGTGCGTTGTGATTAAAAAACCCTGTTGATCTAGTGGGTATACCGTCTTCCAGATAAAGATATAATGGCTTGGTAGAAATCGGTTGGCGAATTGACGTCATATGCCCTTCCCCACCCGTTACATTAACGTGCACACCGGGTACGCGCTCCATTATCTCTGATGGATGTGCGGGTTTTGTTTTCTTTAATTCCTGTTTATCAATCTGCCCTACTGTTTCCGATGTTTCAGACTTTAGTGTTTCTTCCCTTGTACCTGTAACGGTTATACTTGCCTTGAATTCTTCTTCATCTTGATTCGCAAATAAAACAGGTGAAAATGTTGATGATATTACTGCCAGCGTGCAAAACTGCACCTTTAATTTGAAAATCATTTTAGAACCTTCTTATTTATTATTTTTGTGAGCTTATTCAAATTAGTTTTAGATTAAAATGTGACATAGTGACGCGCGACAATATGTCGCACCTACAATTAAAATAAACTATTATTTCGTGTGATTTAAATCAAATATTTCAACATTAGAAACCAATATCAGGACCTATTGATCTCTATCTTGTTGAACAAATTAAAATCAGGTTATGCTGAAAACCAAGGTAATAACTGGAAGGAGCGAACATGCCCAACATACAAACTGGAATATTGTCTGATGTACCACGCCTGGCACGATATCTATTTTTTTCACTCAAAGCTGAATCTAGTCCCGCTAAATCACTACAATCGTTAGCTCACGCCATTAACGGTGATAATGCGGTAATAGGTATTGGTGAATCCTTATTAAAATCTCTGGGCAGTAGTATCAATGGCCTGAAAGCTTTCCCCACTTATGCTGGTCCGGGCTTTGATATACCCGGCACACCCGGTTCTCTGTGGATTTGGCTACGTGGTGATGATCGAGGAGAATTGTTACATCAGTCTTTAGATATTCAACAACAGCTTGCAGAGTGTTTTGACCTACAAAATGTAATTGATTCATTTCAGTACAAAGATAGTCGAGACCTTAGCGGTTATGTGGATGGCACTGAGAACCCACAGGGTGATGAGGCATTCAATGCAGCCATTGTTCAGGGCCGGGGTGAAGGCCTTGATGGTTCGAGCTTTGTTGCTGTCCAGCAATGGGTTCACGACCTTAACCACTTCAGGTCAATGCCTGTTAAAGAACAGGATAATACGATCGGTCGGCGTATCAGTGATAACGAAGAGATTGAAGATGCACCGGAGTCCGCTCATGTAAAAAGGACGGCCCAGGAAGACTTTTCTCCCGAAGCATTCGTCGTGCGGCGCTCTATGCCATGGGCGGATGCAGAAAATGCTGGCCTGGTATTTGTAGCGTTTGGTCATAGTCTTGATGCTTTTGAAGCATTACTCAAGAGAATGACCGGAGAAGAAGATGGTATTGTTGATGCCTTATTTAACTTTACCCAGCCTGTCAGCGGCAGTTACTACTGGTGCCCACCTGTAAATAATGGGCAGATTGATCTGAGTGCTTTAGATATATAATTTTTATTTCTTCTACAAATAAAAAGCCACGACAATTGTCGTGGCTTTTTATCACATCAATGTGTAACTATCTCTTCCTTTGAAAAGCTTCTAGTGGTGACGGTAATGCTTTTTCTTTTTAGTAATTGCCCATGTTGCATCGCCATCAGCAGCAGCAGAGTGCTGGATGTTTACATACAATGTATCCGGGTCAGTTGGGCTGAAGTAGATACCCGTACCTTCTGCACCTGGATCAGTTAAAGAAGCAAATAACTTAACTTTACGTGAAGCGCCAAATTTATTTACTTTCTTAGTTGAAGCGAACCAGATATCAGATGGTTTGTTATCTTCAATCATTACAAGATCACCATTTGGTGCTTCTGCCAGGTTATCAACACTATCAAAACCTGTTTGATGCCCTTCTTCACCAGGCTTGCCAATTTCAACAGGAGCATTAACACCAGGCTTAACAAAGTTACTAACTTCCATGCTATCAAGATTAACTGAGATTACACGGCCTTCATACAGCTCTTTTGTAAACTCAAGCTGTGAGAAGTTTTCTTCGGCAGCATTAGTTTCTGTAACTGCATCACGTGGCCCTTCAGTAACAGCAACATAAAGTGTGTTGTTGATGATTTCAAGATCTTCTGGACGCTGGTAGCTTGTGCCGCCAAACTCAGAACCAGATGCTCGTGCATTAATGGGATCGATAGGACCAACCCACTCTGCCTGGCCAACACCATCAGCACCATTTACTTTTAGTACAAATAACTCACCTGATGAAAGATCACCGAAGCTATTGGGTACAAACTTATAAACACCACCACCACAAGGTACAACACTGTCACAACCTACAGTACGACCACGATGCTCATCAACAACATAAACATTACCAGCTGCATCCAGATCGATGCCTTCGTGAGCCAGACGGCCAACCTGTGGACGATCCATGATTTTAGCTACTGACATCATGTCATCATTTAAAGTAATCTCAAAAAGACGACCGCCTGCTGTTTCTTCAGCCATTAAAAGCGTACCCCAAGGCGTCCAGCGAATACCATCTAGTGCTGTATAACCATTCTCCAGGCCACCTTGTTGTGCCAGTATTTTAGTTTCACCTGTTTTAAGGTCAACTACTGATACGGTACCGCCAATCGCATCAACCACATCATCACCACGACCTAAACGAACTTCATGAGTACGGTATAAGTAACGACCAGCCATTTTGCCAGATTCGTTTACTGTATTCATATCATTCCAGTCATCACGACCCGCAGGGTATATATTTAGATCTGACTCATCTGATACTACCGTTTGTGTAAAACCTTTAGGTAGTTTCCAGGGTGCACTTACATCCCAGTCTGCTGTGTTAGCAGATTGATCAATCGCTCTGAATTTAAAATTATTATCTCTATCAGCAATTGCATTGCCTGAAACTAATATTACTGCTGCTATAGCAGAGACTAAAATAGACTTCTTCATCTTTAACTCCGGGTACATTTATAAAAAAGTAAGTAAATATTTAACACGCCGGAATATTGAAGTCTTAAAATTACACCCATATTACTTTTATGTTAAGTAACTATGACAAGACTATTTGATACTTTTAATCAAAAAAAAATCATCATATTTAATTCACTCACCTGTAACAAACTAAAACCAGAATTTCTCGCTCAAAATAACTATTAGTGAGAAATCTCATGAAAATACAAAACAGCTTAATATCTCTAGCCATTGCTATGGTCATTGCAAGTTCACCGCTTTCTGCAAAGCAGAATTATAAGGATACGCATCAAAAACATCACAAGCCTGGTCATACAAATAAATATAAGCATGCAGTGCAGTTAGGCCCCCGTCCATTTTATCTGGTAGAAGATATGGATGAAGGTAAGTTAAAAGAGTCTTTAAAAGAATGTGGAAATGGCCCTTTTTTCAAAACCGATTTTTCAATCGGTCATCGCGGTGCAGCAATGCAGTTTCCAGAACACACTAAAGAATCATACGTTGCCGCTGCAAAAATGGGCGCTGGCATTATCGAGTGTGATGTTACCTTCACACAGGATCGTGAGCTGGTATGTCGACATTCACAATGTGATTTACACACAACAACCAACATACTCTCTATACCTGAGCTGGCAAACAAATGCTCTGTACCCTTTACACCGGCTATCTTTGATGAAATCAACGGTACCATGATTCAACCAGCTACAGCCAAATGTTGTACAAGTGATATCACAGTTGATGAATTTAAAATGCTCAGTGGCAAGATGGATGCATCTGACCCTACCGCAACTACCGTTGCTCAGTATATGGGCGGTACTCCAAACTGGCGCACAGATTTGTATACGGGAAAAGGCACATTACTCACACATAAAGAAAGTATCGAGCTATTTAAAAAGCTCGGTGTGAAGATGACGCCTGAATTAAAGTCTCCCAGTGTCGCAATGCCTTTTCAGGGTGATTACACACAACAGGACTACGCACAACAGATGCTGGACGAGTATAAGCAGGCAGGTGTTAAACCTGGCAAAGTCTGGGCGCAATCATTCAATATAGATGATTTACGTTACTGGGTTGAAAATGAACCAAAATTCGCCAAACAAGCGGTATATCTTGATGGGCGTTACGATGATGCCACTTTTGATCACACTAACCCCGCGAGCTGGAACCCTTCAATGGATGAGCTTGTTGAAGATGGAGTGAAGGTTATTGCTCCACCTATGTGGATGCTACTTGAAATTGATGCTTACGGAGAAATCGTACCTTCAACTTATGCTAAACACGCAAAAATGGCAGGTCTGGATATTATCACCTGGACGCTTGAACGCTCTGCTCTATTGAAAAACAAGGGCGGGTGGTATTACCAGACAACAACTGATGCCATAAACAATGATGGCGATATGTTAGAAGTGCTGGATGTGCTTGCACAGGATGTTGGCATCATCGGTATTTTCTCAGACTGGCCTGCAACAGTAAGCTACTACGCAAACTGTAAGGGTCTTAAATAGTTATTTCTTAATGAGGGCAGACAACAAAACTGTCTGCCCTTTTTAATTCATCATAAAGGTAAATCACAATGAAAACGTATACTTCATTTATTGCAGCGTCAATAATAATGATGTCACTGTCTGTACAGGCAGATGAAAAAAAAACATATTCAAAGCATCACTCCAATAATGCTAAAGGTCAGTTCAGTTTTGCATTAATTGGTGATGTTCCATACGGTGTTGCACCAGGTGAATATTATCAGCCATATGAGAACCTGGTTGATGATATTAACGATGACAAACGTCTTAAATGGGTACTCCATGCCGGTGATATAAAAAGCGGTGGTACCGAGTGTTCTGATGCTTTATTTGAAGATCGCCTGCATCGATTTAATCAATTCAATAAACCCGTTGTAATGACACCCGGAGACAACGAATGGACTGACTGCCATAGAATAAATGCTGGCGAGTACCAACCGCTGGAGCGCCTAGCAAAATTACGTGACGTATTTTATCCAGCACCCGGCATAACACTGGGTAGCAGACCTATGCAGGTTGCCTCACAGGCTAACAACCCTCTATTTGAAGAGTTCCCTGAAAATGTCATATGGGAAGAACAAAGTGTTCTATTCTCTGCTATTCACATTGTAGGTAGTAACAATGGCCTGAAAGCCTTTGATGCAAACTCATCCGCTATCAGGACAGCGGCTGATGACGATGAAGTTGCCAGACGTGAAGCAGCAGCCCTTGCCTGGCTTGATAATACCTTTTCACGCGCAGAGCAAAGCAACAGCCCAGGCGTATTCATCATGATTCATGCAAACCCTGGTTTAGAAAGATCACCCGCCAGCCGTTATGGTTTTGAAGCATTTCTTAATGCACTGAAAAGCCACACACTTTCTTTTAACAAACCAGTTGTACTGGCACATGGTGACTCCCATTACTTCCGTGTTGATAAACCATCTATAAATGGCTTTATCAAAAACCTGAGCAGAGTGGAAACATTTGGCTCTAAAAATGTTCACTGGATAAAGGTAGCAGTGAATCCAAAATCTGATGAGGTGTTCAACTTTCAACAAAAAATCATATTAGACAATTAATATAGTTCACTACCTTCACCTATAAAGTCAGTAAGCTAAGGCCTCTGACTTTGTAGGTGCTCTTTTCAGGCGCACACAGGGTATTGAGCAATATCAGCTATGTATGCAGCAGTTTAGTCTGTGGAGATTAGAGATATCAAAACAGTCATTGGCAGTAGCTCTCGTATGATTGCTTTGCTCGGGGATGGACTGCTGCGTTGCGAGGAAACCTTATATAACACAATTGAAACATCTGGGTCTGGCTACATGGCACCCAATATTTGTGACAAGCAGAATGCAATCTTTTAAATTTATTATTTCAATAGTGAACTGCTATCCAGATTGTTTCTAATTCTGGGTTAGTCCAGCTGACCTTGTGCTTTGTATGGGCCGGTATATTGACATAACTTCCTGCCTTCATCGGTAACTCTTTATTTTCAAACTCAAGAATAGCCTCGCCTTTTATTACAATAACCCATTCGTTTTGAACCTGGTCATACCAGCCAGTTTTTGGTGATGACTGACCTTTTGATACAATCCTTTCTATTTTTACGTTCTCATTTTGTTGCAGCACCTCGAATAACTCTTCATTAAGATCGCCTGGTATTGCTTCAAATAGGTTACTTATTTCCATTTTCTCACCTGTTCTATTTTTATAACCCCAGAGCCCAATACATTAACTAATTAGACTTTTCCGTATACTGCAATGATTTCAGGCACAAAAAAAGGGGCTATAAAGCCCCTTTTTATAAGTTTTGCTAATATTTACTTCTTTTTAGCAACGCTTTTTTTAGCACGTTTTTTTGCTTTCTTCTTAGCTGGCTTAGCTTTTTTAGCTGCAGGAGCAGCTGATGCGCCACCCATAGCTTTAACTAATGCGTCTGCACGCTTAGCAGTTTCTTTAGCTTCAGCTTTAACAGCTTTTGCTTGATTCTTAACTTCAGCTAATTTAGCTTTTAATGCAACTAATGGATTTGCTTTCTTAGCAACTTTTTTCTTAGCTTTACTTTTTTTTACGGCCATTTTAAACACCAGGGTTGTTAGAGAAATTAGTTACCGTATTCTTTATGGTTAAAAAGTATACGATTAGGTGTATTGTAGCTAGTTTTTTAAGTTTATCAAACAACATTTAATCAAGTTACAATTCTTTAAATAGTTTTTCTTCTGAATAAGCAAGAAGTAAGGCATTTTTTTCAGCTTTTTTTAATCCTTTTACTACTAAAGCGTAGGAATGATCAATCATCTTTTTTATTTCATTTTTCGAAATACTGTCATCTAAAATTATCGTATTCCAATGTAGTTGATTCATGTGATAACCGGGTATAACTGCTTCATACACATCACGTAATGCAGCAGCCCTATCTGGATCACATTTCAGGTTCATATTTACAACATTATTATTAATACTCAATGTTGCATACATCTTACTTTTAACCTTAAACACTGCTACATCAGGGCCAAACGGGAAATCCTCGAATGCATCAGGTTTACTCAATAGTATTTTTTCAGCGGTTTTATAATCCATATCAACTGCTCCATAGTAGGCTTTTTATAACGTTTTTTTGTTCATACAAGTAATAATGCCTGGCAAATAATTTCAGTCAAAATACTCTGCATCATTTCTCACTTCATGCACCAGTTCCTGTAATTTATCTGCCATTTTTTCCAGTCTTTCAACTAGTGCAGTATCTATACCCGCTTCAATTAGCAGAGATAACTCATCATAATGCTCTTCGACTAATGATTCACCCGATTGAATGAGCATTTCACGAAAACGATCTGTAATTTTTTAGCATGTTGTGTTCTATGCATGATTATTTACTCCCTGGTATCTAGTCAGAAATACCACTAACCACAGGTGCTTTTTCCAGTGTGTGTTCACCTGCCTCGTAAATGGTTTCAGCGGAATCCACAATTAGAGAGTCTGGTGCACAGGCTACCTGTGCATTTTTATTCGGATAATCAAGCTCATTATAGGGGTAATTAGCATCCGCAAAAATTTGTCTTTTGCCTAAGATTTTAACTGACTTTTTCAAAGTTTGATCTTTCCTGTCAGCTGATACTTTTGACATTGTAAAATTGGCACCATTTTTCATCTATTTCCCTCAAATTTATAACTTACATCTCCTAATCGTAGCCCTTTAAAACAGCGTTATACTATTAGCTGTCGTTATAGCTGTCATTACTTTGATTTGCAGCAACGATATAGAGCGTAAACAGCTCCCCTCAAATAAATATTTGTTAAATATCAATGAAATAATAGCCAATTCGGCATAGCATTTAGCTATAGAAATGAGGAAAAAGTTATGAACAAAAAGTCTCCCGCTCCATTTCCAACTGAAGGCATGAGCGAAGCCTATGAAAAGTTGTTAAAGTTGAGTATGAAAGAGTTCAAACTACTTGAGGCTAAAACTGGCCCTCTGCTGCATAAATTAATTGATAAAACCAGTGAGTCATTATCAGAGCTGGATGAGCTCACAAAAGAAGAAGCCGAGAAAATCTCAATTTACTTAAAACGTGATCTTAAAGAAGCGGCTTCGTATATGGCGGAAACCGGTGAAGATTTTCAAAAGTGGTTATCAATTGATGCTGATATCATTGAGAATTACCTTTATGATCATTTTAAGCAGGCAGCAGATCAGACAACGGTTGAGCTAAACAAGCTGAAGGCTGAGGCTGAAAATGCCAGCTACCATACGGGTGAAATTACTGGCCCCGGAATACTCATGTGTGATGTGTGTGGTGAGAACCTGCATTTTCATAAAGCCGGTCATATTCCTCCTTGCGCAAAATGCCAGGGCACTTATTTTCACCGTTTGATTTGCCGCTAGTCTCAATAAATAGTTTGCCACAGAGACAATCTGTACCTCTGTGGCAAATGTTTTGATAATGATTCAACTCATAATACGTGGCCAGCGGTCATGCACAGCGTCTTCCATGACGGGTGTTATTGTCACCACGTAAACACGCCTTTCATCTCCATTGTGAGCCAACAGCCCCTGTATCCACTGCCCTTTGGGCAACTCAAACCAGTGGCTATTTAATTCCATATCTTTTTCCATAAACTGAGAGACTATGATCTTAACGGGTTTTGGAAACCATTTATCCCATACACCCTGCTTAATCGAATCATGCCGGGCCCACCCGCCCATGGGTAACTGCCCCAATTGTTGTTTACGCCTGCCCCAGGGTAAATAATCAATCTCGGCATTTTTTAAACGCACGGGTAAATATGCCTGCGGATTTGGAAAATAAACCCGCTTTTTTTCACCTCGATAAATATATTCAACTCCACCACACATAATTTATATCTTAAAAATTAAAAGTCTTTTTCATTCAGATCGACTGCCGATGCCCATTGGGTTTCCAGGAGGGGGCGATTACATTAGGCATTTCTGACTTGTTAATTAAACGTCCTGGCCCGAGCGTAAGCTCTCCATAGCGCTTATTAATATCATCCATAACTGTATCAAGCTTAACTCGACTTTCAGTGTTTGCTGCATCATTAAACAAATCCATCTGCGCGTTTTCCTGGCGTGGATTTAAAGCCGTTACCTGCACCTGGTATACAGGTTGATTATTCCAGTATTCATTAAGGACAAACTGACATAAGCGAATTAATAACTGAGTATCATTAGTGGGGTAAGGTGATTTCACCTTTCGCCCTACCCAGCTGTTATTTGTATGTAAACCAATAAAAAATTCCGAGGCCTCAAAATGATAACGCCTTAATCGCGCGCTCAGGCGAACCGCCATATGTATTAAATATGTTAATAATATTTCTTTATCTACCGTATTCGGTGGTAACACCTTGCCATGCCCCATCGATTTTGGGTCAGCAACATCCTGGTGCAACGGTTCAGGGTCTTCGCCCTGGGCCATGTACCAGATACGCCGCCCGGGGTTACCAAAACGCCGTGCCAGTTCCCCTATGGGTAAACGCTGCATATCACCGCAAAAAAACACACCTCGCTCTGCAAGAAAACGGCCTACACCACTTGCAACACCACATAACTCTGTCACTGGCACGTCAGCTAACTGCCGACGGGATTCCCAGGGAGGAATAATGGTAAATCCATTAGGTTTATTTAATTTAGCCGCATATTTTGCGGTCGTTTTATCTCCACTTATACCAATAGAACAATGTAAGCCCGAAGCATTATAAACCGCCTCTTTTAATAAACGCCCAATGCGCCCCGGGGAACCATACAAAGTCTGACATCGAGTTATATCAATAAAGGCCTCGTCTACTGAAAATATTTCCATATCCGGGCAAACACTATTAATTGCCTGCATAATGTCCCCCGATATTTGTGCATAAACATGGGGTCGAGATGCTCGTTGAATTAAATCTGCATAAAGTTTTCGAGCCTCCTTTAAACGCATGCCGGTTTTAATACCATAAGCCCGCGCCTCGTAAGAACAGGTAATAATGCAAGTGCCTTTATGTCCATTGGTGACAGCAACAGGACGTCCACGCAACTCAGGAAAATCACGTGCTTCAACTGCAGCAAAAAAGCAATTCATATCAACAAGGGCTATCGCACGCTGCCAATGAACAGGGCAAATTTTGTCAAAGCTGTGCATGTATAAACCTCTAAGCGATGCTTTGAAATAACACAATAAACGGATACGTTAAATTAATAGGTACGCAAGGTACCCACTAACACACCCTGTATTTGCACTCGATCGGCCGAATACACCATTGGCTCCATGCTTGAGTTGGCGGGAATCAATTTAATACGACCATGTGATAGTGGTCGATAAATTTTCAGAGTCACTTCATAGTTATCTATTAATGCCACAATAACTGAATTTTTAGAGGCTGTATTACAGGATTCAATCACCACAGTATCACCATCTAAAATACCCAGCTCAACCATTGATTCACCATCGACCTTAAGGGCATAACGGTTATCACCACCGAACATCTGGTTTAGGTTAATACTGTCGTAACCCGCTATTGCCTCAATCGGTTGACCCGCAGCGATTTTACCCAATAGGGGAATCGACATGCCCTGCTCCATTTCATTGCCAGGGAGACGTAGCCCGCGGTGAGAGCCTTCTTCATTTAACAGGTACCCCATATCTAGCAGAGCCTTAACATAACGATGTGCTGTGCCCTGTGACTGTATACCTATACCTTCTGCTATCTCAGGATAAGTAGGTGCATGACCATTTCTTAAAATATAGGACTGAATAAAATCGAGGGTGCGTTGTTGGCTATGGGTCATTTAAATATTCTCCAAACATTCTCACTAGAGAAAGAATAGAGAATCTTTAGATAAAAATCAATACTTACTTATAGATATTGGAAATCCGACTCGGTACCACCTATATGCTCATAGAACAGGTTATTATCAAATGAATAACCAGGCTTTCTTCAGGAAAATCCTATGGGTGATGAAGTTATTGAAAACCTCGGCCAACTTGCAAGCACCTGGGAGAGAGATAAAGGTATTGATGTATCACGAATTAAAGGCAAAAAATCGAAACAAAATACCGTGAACGCGCAGTATTTTGAACCTCCTGGAGCAGTCAACAATGGCCCACCAAAATTAACTGTGTATTTAACACAGGCCTGATATGAATCAAAAAAATACCTTTATCAGTATTTCATGGGGGCATTATTTTCTACAACTAGCGACTGTAACGCTAAATCCACTTTCAGCGCAGAAAGTGATTCTGTGGCAATAATTTCAAAAATAGAGCTAGAACGATCTACACTATTAATTATTTCTCTATCAGTTGGTGTACAGTTAACAGATAACCAGCCAGTCTCTATATGCAGCACCCCCTTAACCCTTTCGATATCGCCCTGTTCAAACAACATTTCAATAAATTTAGTTAGTTTCTCTCGATTGAATATTGAAGTTTTTTTAATCATCCAGCCCAAACTATAAAAACCATTTGCAAAACCTTCAACCATCAACCAATTTGTATTATTATCAGTAATATCACACGCATTTTCTATACCATGATGCGCGTGCGAATGAGCATGGGGAAATAATGCCGCCTTATTATTTAAACGAGGTATATCTAGCCAGCTTAACGGAAACCTACCCTGTTCAATCATCGCTACCTTTATTTTTTCGGGTTTAAATGACATTGCATAATCCAGAAAACTGATTTTATCTTCTTCTGAATAAGTATCTAGTTTACTGGCAATGAGTATGTCAGCCAGGTTAGACTGATCAATAAATGTTTCATTTTTAAGATAACGACTATCTTTCAGCTGCCTTGCATCAAGTAAATTTATAATCGCTTTTAAATCTAGCACCGAGTGATAAAATTCCCCTGTCAGTGCTTCAATTAATTTTGCAGGATGGCCTAAACCGGTTGGCTCAATAAGAATACGCTGAGGTTTAGTACTGCGGATAATCTGATTTAAACTAACACTTAAAGACTGGCTACCCACACAGCATAAACAACCACCGGGTATTTCTTTTATTTCCACATTATCATTTTTTAACAAAGTACCATCGATTCCGATTTGACCAAATTCGTTTACGATGACAGCCCAGGTTTCTGAATCTGGCTTTTGCTTTAATAATGTTTTAATTGCGGTAGTTTTTCCGGCACCGAGAAAACCAGAAATGATGTTAGTTGGAATATTAGTGAATTGATTCATTTATTGATTTGCATGCAGGTAGACCCACTTGGCTTGAGCCTCCCTACAGTACAATTTTTATTATGCATACACATATCCCTGTGATATTACTTCATAATATCAACATGTATTCCCTGCTCTTCAAGCTGGTCGGCACGTGCATCAATGTATCGCTGAAAATTAGTCTGCGTTTTATAGGCTCCACTACTCACATAATCCATAACAGACTGAACATGAAAGGCTTTTAAATAGGCATCACTTCTGAACACCTCTTTACCCTGGGGGTCAAAATAAACCAGACTTGGTGCATATTGAATATTTAACTCTTTGGCCCAGTCTTTAACACTGGATCTTTTTCCATTGGGCTTAGTAATTTTTTCATCAGACCACATATCAAGCACTGAAACATTAAGTTTATTTAACTGTTCTATTGATTCTTTACGCTTAAAGATATCATCATGTAACTCATCGCACTCAGCACATTGCTTTTGCTCAAATGCAACCAGGCGATATTTGTCTGAAGACTGACTGAAATCATAAGGTGACTTAACACTTTCAATTTCTTTATAGATTTTACCTTTTGTTTTAACCGGTGAAACCCGAGCTAAATACGATCTGAATTTTTCTTTTTTATCATGATGCCCCAATACATAATCAAGGGCTGCATTAAATTTAGCTGGATGATAGTAGCCATTAGTACGCAAAACTGCCTTACCCTCTTCATTAAAGAAAATAAGTGTTGGTGTGTACATAACTTTTAAACTTGCAGCAAAATCTTTTTCTATAGTATCCAGTTTTCCAAAACTAACATCTCTGTCGCCCCATATATTTAGCGAAACCACATCAAAATTAGATTTTGTTTTTTCTGCAATATCCCGTTGCCCAAAATTATCCTGCAATATTTTTTTGCAATAGGGGCAGCCATCCTGATAAAAAAATATCATTAAACGCTTACCAGATGCACGGGCCTCTTCTATATCTTCATTTAAATCTAAAAATGAATTTTTAAACCAGCCTGGTTGCTCTTCATACCCAGGGTTAACCATGCCTTCTGCAAGGCTTCCCTCAGTTTTTGCAGAAGCAACTGAAATTAGAAAAACGGATAATACAAATATTAATTTAACGACGTTTATCATGATTTGTTTTTTTGCGATTAGATTGTGTCTTTTTAGCACTACCTGATCGGCCTCCTCTACTTGTTTGTTTACGTCCCTGCATTCGGAAAACCTTTTTAACAGGCACCCCTGACCTTAGTGACTTATCATATTCTATACCCGCAAGCTCTGCCAGCTCACGAATATCATCAGGCTCCAGCTCATAGAATCGCCCCGGACGATTACTTTTGGTCATTAATACTGAGCCATAACGAACCCGCATTAAACGACTTACCTTCAGATCTACCGCTTCCCACATACGTCGGACTTCTCTGTTGCGGCCTTCCATAAGCACAACGTGGTACCAACGATTAAAGCTAGATGACTGGCCTGGAAGCTTATCATCATTAGTCGTTTCTACTATTTCTTCGAATCGTGCCTTACCATCCTCCAGCTCAACTCCATGTGTAAGTTTCTTAAGCTGTTCAGGGCTTGCCTTACCCATAATTCGTACTGCGTACTCACGTTGTAGCTGACTAGATGGATGCATTAACTTATTCGCCAAATCACCATCATCTGTCAGTAAAATCAAACCTGATGTATTAATATCCAGTCGCCCAACCGCAATCCAGCGACTATGCTTTAAGCCTGGCGCATGGTCAAAGATAGTAGGCCGCCCCTCAGGGTCATTTCGGGTGCAAACCTCGCCTTCTGGCTTGTGATACATTAATACCCGTGGCAAAGTCAGCTGCACATCGCGAATGATAATTTTGCGACCACTGTGCATAACAATATCACCAGATTCAACCAGCTGGCCCAATTCTACGATCTCACCATTAAGCTTGATTAAGCCTTCCTTAATCCAGCTCTCGATTTGACGACGTGACCCTAGACCTTGCCGTGCCAGTGCTTTTTGTATACGTTCTTTACTCATAAAGGGAATCTTTTTTGGAATAGACAATAATAAAATAATACCCCGTATTGTACTACTTTATGACGACCAATACGCCTATGCAGGCATAACTTTGGAATTTAAAGAATATTCAACATAACCAGGCTTACACTGCCCCCACTGCATACGATTTTCAGGAATTTAGCCTACAACTTAAGCCATGCAGTGTGTTTAATATCAGCTATAATCGGTAGATCGAATAATTTTTGAACGGATTGAAAATATCCGCAGCTGCTATGACCATAAGCACTAAACTGAAAAAAGTTCTCTTCAAACTGAGTAATCTCTACTTTCCATTTAACAATTTAAGCCCCGAACGCTTACAGGAAATTGTTAACCACATTCGTGTAATTGAATTGCAGCAAGATGAAATATTACAAATAAGGGGATCCCGCTCCCAGGATTACCTGTACCTGATGGAAGGAGAGATCGATATTGTCTGTGAAGGCAGTATTCGTACCATCATCAATCCATTGGATACCCAGCGTAGTCCGGTAATACTTCCTGATGAGAAGAGTAGTTGCAGTATTATTGCCAAAACCAATTGTATTATCTGCCACGCCAACCAGGATATTTTAGACACCATCATTGCCTGGGATTATATCGGCCATGAAACCCTGAATACCGTTAAATATATAGATATAATTCGTAACACTCTAGTGTTTCAACGTTTACCGATTGAATATATCGAAAGCGCATTCTCACGTATGAAACCATCACATTTCATCAAAGGTGATACCATTTCTGCAGATAAAAGTGATGCCTATTATCTAATATTAAATGGTCGAGCTGAAGTGCAGAAATTTGATAATATTGAACAACGTTTTAAACGAGTTATAGAGCTGGGCGTTGGTGATATTTTTGGGGATGAAGCCCATGTTTCAGGCAGAAATCCAGATGAAACTGTCACCATGCTAGAGGACTGTGAAATACTGACCTTAGGCAAAGCCGACTATCAGGAACTCAAGGATCGGCCAGAGCTTCAAACTGTTAAGTCTCAGGTAGCTCAAACGATGCTGGATAATGGCTATATACTTCTAGATGTACGTTTTCCCGAGGAATACGCTGAAAGCCGAATTCAGGGAGCAAACCTTATTCCACTGCCAGACTTAGCTAATCAGATTAAAATGCTAGACAAAAAACAGCCCTATATTGTTTACTGTCACTCAGGCCCAAGAAGCGCTGTTGCCGCATTAATATTACAAGAGCACAATTTTGAAGCATTCTCATTGGAAGGTGGCATTAGGGACTGGCCATTTGAAATTGAGCAAGCCTCAGCAAAGCCTAATATTGTGTCTCTAACAAAAAAATTCCACTAGATATAGTAGATATTCTTCACAAAACCGGATAAAAGGCATAGATTTTAAATTTCCCCAGCCCTACACTCAGGATAGGCAGTATTTATAGCCTGATATTTAAACAACAGTGAAAACGGGGAATCTATGACTACAGACTACGCTGAAAAACGTAACTTCTTCCGCATGAACCTGGAATGTGAGGCAGAGTACACGATTAACGGCTCTGGCAATCAAAAATCAGGTAAAGTCAGTAACCTTAGTGGTGATGGCATCTCTATCATTGCAGACCAGTCAGTTGATCCAGGTACTGAAATACGCGTATCAATACAGCCTGAAAACGATGTTACACCACCTCTTGAAGTTGTAATGGAAGTGCTACGTTGCGAAGAGCAGAAGCCAGATGGCTTTCTACTTGCTGGCAACATAACTAAGCGATGAGCGCATCTGCTAATTAGCAAATAGACTAACTAGCCGGTACGATACCGTTCACACCCCCACCACTAGCTGGTTCACCAGCTGGAACAAATTTTAACCCCCCTCAAAAAGATAAAACCACTACAGTTCCAGGCTAAAAATTATTATCACGTAAAGTGAGTTCAAAACAATCAGATGTGTTAAATCACGATTAATTACTATACTGCGTTAGACTACGGCAATTCATTACTAATTCGCAAAAAGCAATTCACGTACTTTCTTAATAGAGCTTGTGAATTAAAAGGTTTAAATAACATATCTTGCTTCAGCCGTCATTAACCATAATGGAAAGCACCTCAAATCAATAAACATAAATTAAATTAAATTATGGTTATTGATTTTTCCTGGTAAGGAAGGCAGCAATAAAACGAAAAATATATGTTAATTAATAAGGAATTTATTTAGAAACTTAAAATCATTTTCCGCACCAGGTGCAGATAAATCTCAAGCAAATTGATTTAATAATACGGGTTCAGAACTGGTTTGAGCGGTAGCCATAAAAGCACTAATTGCAGCCGCCGGGGGCTCATTACTTTTTAAGCTTGCAGAAGCATCAGCACTTGAAGTTGAAGGTACTTGCGTCGAAGCGGTGACTGTAGAATCATTTATAGCGTTATCTGAATTTGAAACAGAATCAGAATTCGCTTCACTTGCATTAGCATTATTGGCGTCTTCTAAAGTTTGCTGCCCCTCATCTAACTTAGCCTCTTCCCTACGCTGTACAGCTAAATCAACCCGGGCACGGGCAGCCAGTTGGTTTGCATTAGCGGCTACTCTCATATCCTGGGATGATGGATTTGCGGGTGCAAGCGCTGCCGCACGAATTTGACTCGCTTTGTTTAGTGTTGCCTGTGGATCGTTAGCAACCGGTGAGACATCTAGTTGAACTTCACCACCAATGGCATATGAACGACCATCAGGTCCATTTTGAAATGTAAAACTTGGCCCACCCCTAACCAGGCTTCCACCTGCGGCCGCATGCGCTGCCTCATGAGCCCGAACTTCTCGATCACGCGCTCGCAACTGACGAAGAACACTATCATCTTGCAGTTTTTGGGCTTGCTCGGCTTTTTTATCTTCGGAACCGGTATTGGCTGTACGAGACTCAACATTAACTCGTCTGGCGGAACTGGTCCCCAACGGGTTACTGGTTTGAATACTTTGTGAGGTATTTATAATCATAAAGCACTTCGCATTTCGTACTTAAGACCTGAAAGAAAATATCAGTTCAACCTACGACTATGCCCGTATGTCGATAATTGTACCAAGCACGTCATCCACTGCTGAAACAACTTTAGCAGAAGCCTGCACCTGAGTTTTATTCTGTTGTAAATCAAGAAGTGAACCAACAAGACTCGAATCTTGACCTGCTTTATTTAGCTGATCTGCACTGGCAATTTCCGATGCACTTTTACGCAAGCCATCCAGACCGCGCTGAATACCTAGCACTGCTTCACTTTGAACTGATAAAACGCCCATGGCCTTACTCCAGACGAAACTACACTTACATAGGTTTATAACATAATAGGGTGTTTTTTTCAATTTAGATGGCTTAAACGGCGCTATGGCGCGATAAGCGGTGGTAAAGAAACTTAAGGCAAGAGAAGGCTAAATCTCTCTTATGAAAGGCACATCGGGGATGCCAGCTAGTTAACTACTGGCTCTTCTTCATCATCATTGCTTGTAGCAGCAGGATCTGTTTCGGTATCATTCTCCGAAGTTAGATCATTTTCAGGCTCATTACCCGCATTTTCGACCGCTGTTTCTTCTGTTTCTTCTGTTTCAGAAGCTTCTGGCATATCCGAACCCTCATTTATTTCTGCAGCCTCTGCATTCTCGTCAACCGCTGGCACTTCTTGCTCCAGTGCTAACTCTGGATGCAATTTATCCAGGTCAGTAATATCGGCCAGACTGGGCAAGTCGTCGAGGGATTTAAGGTTAAAATAATCAAGAAAATCGCGGGTAGTTCCATACATAGATGGACGACCGGGCACATCCTTATGACCCAAAACTCTGACCCACTCACGCTCCGTAAGGGTTTTAACAATATGACTACTAACACTAACACCACGAATTTCTTCAATTTCGCCACGGGTTATTGGTTGACGGTAGGCTATTAGCACTAGAGTTTCTAACAGGGCTCTTGAATAACGAGGAGGCTTTTCTTCCCACATACGTGCAACCCAGGGAGCGTTCTCAGGTGCAACCTGCATTCTATATCCACTGGCCACCTCTTTAAGCTCAACGCCTCTGCCTTCATAGTCTGACTGTAGTTCCTGCAATGCCTGCAAAATGCTATCATTACTTGGGCGTTGCTCTTCATCAGCTTCAAACAAGGCCTCTAGTTTGCGCATTTCCATTGGCTGGTCAGCGGTCAATAAGATGGCTTCAATAATGTTTTTTAATTGTGCTTGTTCCATAACGTATAACTATAACTCTTATATTTATTCTTGTATTTCAAGATCAGGTGGTAACTCAGAACTGCTCGCCGCCTTTACGTATATAGGGGCAAATGCCTCAGACTGAACCAGGTCAATCATTGCACCCTTCAATAACTCTAATATAGCCATAAAAGTCACAACAACGCCTTTACGACCTTCTTCAACATTAAACAGGCTGGTAAAATCAATAAAACTATCAGCACTTACCGCAGACAACACGGCAGTCATTTTTTCACGAATCGACAGGGTTTCCCTTTGAATCATATGACTACTAGTAATATCAACGCGGCTTAAAATATCTTTAAATGCGGTTAGCAATTCACGTAAATCAACTTCAGGCTCAACCCGAGTTAATTCAAGGGGCGGCGCTTCCGCTTTAGCCACCCAGCTATCACGCTCCTGACGCGGCAATTCATCCAGGTCTTCAGCTGCCTGTTTAAAGCGTTCATATTCCTGTAATCGACGAACCAGCTCCGCTCGAGGGTCATTCTCTTCATCTTCTGATTCGGGACGCGGCAATAACATACGTGACTTAATTTCAGCCAACATGGCTGCCATCAGAAGATACTCAGCAGCCAGCTCAAATCGCATGACTTCCATCATTTCAATATACTGCATGTACTGCATGGTGATTTTAGATATAGGTATATCCAACACATCCAGATTCTGCCGCTTGATTAAATATAACAACAAATCCAAAGGGCCTTCAAAAGCCTCCATAAAGACTTCAAGTGCATCTGGTGGAATATATAAATCTTCAGGCAATACGGCCAAAGGCTCACCCTGAATAACCGCAAAGGGCATTTCAGACTGTGATGGTGGCTCTTTAGAGCCCGCTTCTTCAGTATTTAGAGGTTGATTCATTCAATTATTTCAAATTATTTATTGTAAGCGCTCTTTGAAGGTGCACCTACAAGGTATTTATAATGCCAGGCAAACACGAAAAATGTAAATTCAGTGGCTATTATTTACGGGGAACTGCCCAGATTGCCTCTGTATGACTTCAGATCAAGGCAGAAAATGTGAGCTCACAAGTGTGAATGTCCATTTTCTAACGCGGATATGATGTCATACAGAGGTGAGGTGAGCTGTTTTACCGGCTTAGGCACATCACTTTTCGTATCTCATCTAGTGTATCACGTGCAACGTCTCTTGCGGCTTCACAACCTTCATCAATTATCGCTTTAACCGCTGTTGGGTCTTCAATATAGTCTTTGGCTCGCTCTCGTATGGGCTTAAGCTCCGCTATCATCGCATCTATAATTGGTTGTTTACAATCTACACAACCAATTCCAGCAGTAGTACAGCCATCTTGCACCCATTGCTTGGTTTCGTCGTCTGAATAGACATCGTGCAGCTGCCACACTGGGCAGCGCGTAGGGTCACCCGGGTCAGTACGTCGAACTCGATTCGTATCTGTCGGCATGGTACGCAGCTTCTTTGCCACCTCATCAGGGCTTTCTCGCAAAGAAATTGTATTACGATAGGACTTGGACATTTTACGTCCGTCCAGGCCCGGCATTTTGGATGCCGGAGTTAATAGCGCCTGTGGTTCAGGTAGAATAATTTTGCCTGAACCCTCTAGAAAACCAAATAAACGCTCACGGTCTCCCAGAGATATGTTTTGCTGATTTTCTAATAATGCCTTGGCAACATCTAATGCTTGCTGATCGCCCTGCTCTGTATAGCGTTTACGAAGATCACGATACAGCTTGGCATCTTTCTTACCCATTTTTTTGATCGCAGCTTCTGCTTTATCTTCAAAGCCAGGTTCTCGTCCATAAATATGATTAAAACGACGTGCAACTTCACGGGTGAGCTCAACGTGAGCCACCTGATCTTCACCCACAGGCACCTGACCTGCTTTATATACTAGAATATCGGCTGATTGCAGCAATGGGTAACCTAAGAAACCGTAGGTCGCTAAATCTTTTTCCTTAAGCGCTTCTTGCTGATCTTTGTATGTTGGCACGCGCTCTAACCAGCTCAGTGGCGTAATCATTGAAAGCAGCAGGTGCAACTCAGCATGCTCCGGTACGCGCGACTGAATAAATAATTTTGCCGCACCCGGGCTTACGCCAGCTGCCAACCAGTCAATCACCATATCCATGGTGCTTTCAGAAATAATGCGCGGGTCTTCATAATGCGTAGTCAATGCATGCCAGTCGGCGACAAAGAAAAAACACTCATACTCATGCTGCAAATTTACCCAGTTTTTTAAAACCCCATGGTAGTGGCCTAGATGAAGCAAACCTGTGGGGCGCATACCTGATAACACGCGCTGATGTTGCGTTGGAACTGAGCTCAAAATATCTCCTAAAATTAAACAGTTAGCTGCAATTTTAAATTATTTTATTACAATATGGACGCACCCTCGTGTAACTGGAGGTGCGTCTACGTTAGCCTAAACCAAATAGACTTAATAAGTTTTTTTGTACCATCTCAATCATGGGCATGAGTATTTTACCTAGAATTCCCGTGACTAAAAGCAAAATAACTATCCACATGCCATAGCGTTCAAAGCGCACAAAAACTACTGCCCATTTAAATGGTAAAACACCCGTAACAATGCGCCCGCCATCAAATGGAGGCATAGGCAGTAAATTTACCACCATAACTAAAATATTAATAATTACGCCTATCCCGGACATGTACCTTATGGCATTGGTCAGCTCGCCGTGTTGCATATATTTGTAAGTAAGCATTAGCACAAACACCCAGAAAATAGCCATTAGAAAATTAGAAAACGGCCCCGCCAGGGCGACTAAAGCCATATCTTTTTGAGGATGTTCAAAGTTGCTCACATCAACAGGCACTGGTTTAGCGTAACCGAATGCCATGCCTGTCGTAATAATCATAACTATTGGTATTAATATGGTACCTATCGGATCTATATGTTTTACAGGGTTTATCGTTATTCGCCCCAGATCTTTTGCAGTAGAATCACCTAATTTATAAGCCACCCAGCCATGTGCAGCTTCATGCAATGTAATAGCTGTAATTATTGGCAACAGAGCCAGTAAAATTTGATATGTTATCTCCATTTACGATTTAATCCAGGCCATGATCAGTACCTTTACCCTGTCGAATCACAAACGGTGGATTTTCTACCATATTAATCACTGTCGTTGCCTCAAAACCACAATTTCCACCATCAACAATCAGGTCTATCTGACGTTCTAGCTTGTCACGAATTTCATGTGCATCAGTTTCAGGCATATCATTGCCAGGCATAATCAAAGTTGAGCTCATAACAGGTTGCCCCAGCTCATCCAGTATTGCTCTTACAATGGGGTCATCGACGACTCTAATCCCAATCACTCGACGCTTTGGATGCATAAGGCGACGCGGCACCTCATGGGTTGCCTTTAAAAGGAAGGTATAAGGGCCGGGAGTTAATGACTTAAGTAAGCGATAGTCCGAATTGCTGACCTTTGCATAGGTAGCAATTTCCGATAGATCACTGCATACCAGGGTAAAATGATGCTTATCATCAACCTGGCGGATGCGTCGGATTTTTTCCATAGCTGACTTATCACCAAGGTGGCAACCTATGGCGTAGCTAGAATCCGTTGGATAGACCACTACACCGCCATTATCAATAATTTCAACGGTTTGGTGAATCAGGCGCTTCTGCGGATTTTGTGGATGAATTTCGAAAAATTGACTCATAAGGGAGCGTATTCTGACGCAAAGTGACTTATAGGAAAAGTAAAACTTGAGGTAATGATAACCTGAGCTCTTTTGCGTAGCCTGTTAACAATGTTTTTCACCCCGTGAAGAGCATTTAAAAAACATGCTACAACTAATATCAAACTAAAAGGCATTTTTCAGAGCCTGTAAATAACCTCCAGGACTCTACCCTCTTCAGAAAAAGAAACCTCTTCACAAAACCCACTTATAATTTCCAGGCCGCGGCCATGCAGCATCTCATCAGAATCATTTGAAACATGCCCCTTATAACCCTGCCCACTATCTGTAACTCGTAATTGCAAGCATTGTCTATCAGCAAAAAACGTCATATCAAAAACAATAAATGCATCTTTTAACGCTTGAAGTCTTTTATCGCGCTCTTTGTAATAATCTTCAAAATGCTCTTCATCGACTTTCTTTAAACTACTCAATTTTAAGATACTATGATCAAGAGCATTAGAATACATTTCTGATAATAAAACATGTAACACCCCCTTATGCCTTGCTAATGAGGGTATAGCGCCCAACATGTTAGATATTTTCTCAACCGGATCATCTTCGCGCATTTCTTTCACTGAAAGTGAAACCGACATTTCCCAGGGCAGAGCAAAACTGTCATTATTTTTTTGCTCTTCATCTTGCTCAACAGCAAGTACCTTATGACACGTAAGTTCCACCAGCGTTATGTCATCGTTCTGATCACTAATACCTGTAAAGGTTTTTAATTCATTTAAAACCTGCTCAAAACGGTTACCCCCGTGTGAGATAAGAATATTTTTAAGTCGCTGACTTCCAAACATCTCACCGTCAGCTTGATAAGCTTCAGTTACACCATCACTATACAAATAAATCTTATCACCTACTTCAATGTTATAAACTTCTGTTGCATCATCAAACTCATTATCTTTCAGAATACCAAGCGGCATATGCTGTGACTGCATAGCATTTTTAAACACGCCATTACTTCCTAACCAATAACATTCAGGCATGCCACCCATCCAGACCGACATGATATCTCCGTGGACATTTATCTCTAACAAAGTTGCCGCAAAAAACATACCTAGTGGCATAAGTTTGTTAAGTTGGCGATTTATTTCTCGTGCAATCTCACTAACAGCCAATCCCTTTTTTGCCATTTCGAAAAAGATTAAGGCCACTGGCAATGTACCCATCGCTGCTGTCAAACCATGCCCGGTAAAATCTCCCATTACCACATACATACCACCGTGAGGGCTGCGTTCAGCGAGTAACAAATCACCATTAAAAGCTGACATTGGCGACATATGATACTTAATTATCTTTTCATCCAGGAAGCTTTGCTTTAATGCGCTTACAAAAAAATGTTCAATAAGCTCCTGTTCATGAATCAAATTTTGATTAAGATTAGTTAATTGTTTGTTTTTATCATTAATTTGTTTATTAAGTTCACGAATACGTAGATGTGCATTTATTTTTGATTCTAATAATGCCATATCAAATGGTTTGCTTATGAAGTCATCACCACCTGAGGCTATTGCATTTGTGAGTGAAGCCTCAGCTGTTGATGCTGTCACAAAAATAATGGGAATATAATTATCACCGGTTATTGCCTTAATTGCGCTTGCCGATTCATAACCATTCATCTCCGGCATATTAATATCCATGAGAATCAGATCAGGCGCCTGCTCCTCAAATTGTCTCACAGCATCATTGCCATTTACCGCTTCAATGACATTGTACCCCCCCATTGCCAACAGCATCTTACTGAGCAATCTTCGGTTAGCGTCTATATCATCGACTACAAGTATTTTTTCCATACTCATTCAATCCTGAACTTTTTATCAAAATGCGTTATTTGAAAAATCTTACTCACATCCTGGTTACAGTTCGTAATACTTATTTCACCATCACCCTTTCCCAGGTGTCGCTGCATGTTTAACAGCATACCCAATGCAGAACTGTCAATAGATGATGTATCACGCATATCAATGATAATTTTTTCAACTTTAATCGTACTATCACTGTACGCATGTCGAAACTGACTCAATAATTTAAAATCAAACTGTCCTTTGATATTGATTAAAAAAGCTGAACCATCCTCAGTAAGTCGGGATTCTACAGTCATTATATAAGTCCTTTAGTAATCAAAATAACTCCACTTCACCATGATCTACAGATGTAGATGCAACGGCACTTTGTGCAGCAGGTTTTTGTTTAATTTGTTGCTTCATCTCTTCTGTTATTATTTTTAAAAGAGCATTCAAGTCACCATCAACCAATATAGGCATTGCTGAATTAACTCCCTCATCAACAGCAATTAGCCTGGACTTGATATGTGCAATCAACTGCAAAGCCATATCTTCATACTGCAAGGCAGTTACTGCTCTGATCACGTCCCCCTGAATCTCGTTAATAACACCTGTTGAAGCCTTTAAACTATTTGAAACAAATTGGTTAACTTGCTCAAGCTCACCTAACATTTTATCTAAATTACCTTTCGCCTCTAGTGCGTGATTCATATCAAGGGAGGCTATCTGACCTACAATACTATTTGTATCTTGTAAAATATTTTTACTAATACTGACATTTTTGTGAATTTGATCATTAAGGTCAGCTGACTTTTTAGAGAGGTTTCTCACTTCATCAGCAACTACTGCGAATCCGCGACCAAGCTCTCCTGCTCGAGCAGCTTCAATAGACGCATTAAGCGCTAATAAACCTGTTTGGTCTGCAAGATACCTCACTTCATCAAGCAATGAAAACATAACATCCATCTGCTCGTTCATATCCTGCATTTTTATAGCGGCCTGAATTCCTTTATCACTTACCTTCACAGTAAGTTCCATATAATCGGATAAAACCTGTGTTGTTGCGGCAGAGAATTTTTCAAATTTTAAGATCTTATTATCAGCTCCCTCATCCTGCAACTGAGTAATTAGTTCTAATATTAAATCACTCTGACGATCGGAGTTTTGAGTTAAACCATTAAAACTGTGACGTAGCTTATCGCTAGCATCTGAAATAACCCCCACAAGCTGATCTAAGCTTTGCATAAGTGGAGGTAACTCTTGCGCAGAAGCTTTAGCAATATTATCAAAACATTCTATAGCCTGTGTTTGAACATCACTATGCAACACATTAGTATGGTTCTCTAGCGCATTACTCAACTCATCTTTAAACACCAAGAAAGGCAATAAACTCCAAACCATTGAGACGCATATAATGCATACACTAAAAATCCATGGCGAAAGCATACTGGAAAATATACCTATAGAAATTGCCAACGCAAAAGTCATAGCCCACGCGGGCCAAAACTTCCAAATTATCTTATAAGTCATTAGGTGTTACTTTACGTATTCCACGGTTTTCATCTCCTGCCTTTGGTTCAGCATATTTTTCTCTTATGCTATTAATTTCGTCTAAATTTTGTAACAATAAATCAACAAGACTGGGGTCAAAATGCTCTCCTCTTTCCTGTTTTATTAAGCCCACAGCACTTTCGACTGACCATGCTTTTTTATAGGGCCGTTCTGAAGTTAAAGCATCAAATACATCGGCTAATGCAGCCACACGAGCAGCTAAAGGTATATCCTCACCTTTAAGTTTATTAGGGTAACCTTTACCATTCCATTTCTCGTGGTGAGCAATCGCAATACTACGAGCCATAATCATCAAATCTGAATCATCACCCGTCAATATATCAGCACCAATTTGTGCATGGGTTTGCATAATTATCCACTCATCAGGATCTAGCTTTCCTGGCTTAAGTAGTATTCCATCAGGTATACCAATTTTACCTATATCATGCATAGGTGCCGCATTTAACAATAATTCACATTGCCCTTCATTCATGCCCGCTGCGCGACCAATCACCACCGCAATTTTACTCATGCGTATAATATGTAAACCCGTTTCATTATCACGGTACTCTGCCGCTCGCCCCAAGTATCGCACTACCTGTAATCGCGTATTTTGTATAGCCAACGTCCTTTGCTTTACTTTTTGCTCAAGTATTTCATTTTGATGCAGCATAAAGTTATGCGCCATCTGCACTTCTAACATATTGCGTACGCGAGATAGTAACTCATCAACATTAAATGGTTTTGTTACATAATCACGCGCACCATTATCCAGAGCACGCTGGCGATTACTTTGCATATGTTGTGCGGTTAAAATTAAAATGGGAGGGGGGCAATTGTTTGTGAGCTCATTAATCTGATCCATAACAGCATAACCATCTAGTACGGGCATATCTAAATCCAGAATAATTAAGTCACTATTATGCTGCTTATACAGAGGTATAACCTTATTTGGATCCTGAGTGCAGACAACATTATTATAATTCATTGCCAGCAGAATCTTTTCTAGTAAGCGTACATTGGCCAGTTCATCATCTACAACTAATATGCTTGCATATTTAATATCCATATTTAGTTTATTGTTAAAATCACTCATTAAGCCAACCTTTTATACATCTCTAACCAGTTCTAATTCCACCCAAAAACAACTTCCCTTACCCTGGATACTTTCTATACCAATAGCCCCATTCATTAATTCGACTAAGTGTTTACTAATAGCAAGCCCAATACCCGTTCCTTCAATACTATCTACATCATTAAATCGTTCAAAAGGTGTAAATATTTTATCTATTTCTTTTTTTGTTAATCCTTTTCCCGTATCAATAATTTGAATCCGTAAAAAATTATCTTCCGTAATTTCACTATCAATCATTATCTGACCATGCTCGCAGTTATATTTAATCGCATTTGAAAGCAGATTTAATAACACCTGCTTAAGACGAACTATATCGGCTTGTACAATAAACTTCTTATCACTAATATTATCAAAAAATTCAATATAACGTTCCTCTGCCAATGGTTGTATTAGGGAAAGACTCTGACGCAACACATCACTTAATTCCACTTCTTCCATTGAGACTTTTAGCTTGCCTGATTCAACCCGTGCCAAATCAAGCACTTCATTAATAAGTTTGAGCAAATGGCGACCTGCATCAAGAATTTCCTGAACATTTTCACGCTGGGTTTTATTTAAACCTTCTATATCTAGTTCCAACAATTGCCCAAAACCCAGTATAGCGTTCATAGGTGTTCGCAACTCGTGACTCATGCGTGAAAGAAATTCTGATTTAGTTTTATTTGCTTTCTCAGCTTCTAAACGAGCTTGATTTAAATCATTTGTGCGTACTTCAACCATAGTTTCAAGGTTGACATTCATTTCTTCAAGCCGTACCTGTGATTGCCTGACTTGTTGAATCATTTTATAAAATGATCTGGCCAACACACCAACCTCATCCCCTGAATCAACAGGCAAATTCACCGTTGATGTATGATTTAAACTAAATCCATTAACCGCTTTAGTCATCTGATGAATGGGGCGTGTAATTCGTATTGAAATTAACACAGCTAAACCAACGCCCCCCAGGGCTAACAACAATGCCCATATCACAATATCATTTAAAGCCTTTGATGCATCTTCCACAATAGCCGCATAATTTTGGGTTACAATAACTGCAATAAAACGTTGTGGATGGTTTATATCAAAAGCAATTTTGGTAAAGTTAACCACATCATGATTACCAGTATCATCAGGCATTAATGTCACATACTTACTAGTGCTGCCAGATAAAAAATGTGTGGCAAGTTGCGGTATATCATCCTGAAGTCGGTAGCGATTACCCAGGTCAAACCCATAGGTTTTTTTCGGCTCTGGGTGCAGCAAATAGTCGCCACTGTCATTAGTTATAAAAATGACACCATCCCCGCTCTTATGTACACGTCCTTGGATTTCCCGTAACTCTACACCAATATCAAATGTAATAACAACCAGCCCAGCAAGCGCATTATTTCTCTCATCAAAAATAGGAGTAGCTATACGAAAAACTTCCTGATAAGGAACAACCACTTCTCCATATTCACGGTTAAGATCAATTTCAGATAAATAAATTTCTCCGAGAGGTAACTTAAGTGTATCTTTTACGTAGGGACGATGAGCCTTATTTTGTAAATACGCTTCTTCAACTCGTATAATTTTTGATTTTTCACGACGTACAGAAACGAGTTCATATCCATCTTTATCAATATAACGAACCATATGGTAACCACTTTTCCTCTCAAGCAGAGATTCAAAAACAGTCTCCAGACGAGATTCCCAGTGTGAATATTGAAATGCATCACGCATATTACCACTATCCGATGCGCGTGAACGAATCAAACCCTGAAAGGATGGTGTATTTGCCAAAAACAAAATATCTTCATCATGGGTATTAACAATGCCCTGCAAGGTACTACCTGCCTCTTGAACATTAAGTGCAATACGTTTTAGCGCCTTGTCTACCAATATATCAGTTGTCTTGGCATAAAAAATTCCGCCCACTACTCCTGCACTTATTAGCACCAATAGAACACTGCTTACGATAAGTTTATTGACAATAGATAATTGCATTAATAAATATCTCTATCTCCGTTATAAATTAAACTAATTATTTTCATCCATAAAACTCGTGATCAAACATATTTTGCTTTTGATATGCAGGTATATTCATCACACAATAAAACCCCATATACAATACAAGCCTGACAGTTTCATAAATTAATAAATAATTTCCATTACAGCATCACTCAGTCTCTTTTAAAACTTCATCTACAGCTGCTAGTAATTTTTTAACATCTATAGGCTTAGTAATATAATCATCAAAGCCTGCAGCCATACCTTTTTCAATATCTCCAGGCATCGCATTAGCACTAATAGCAATAACGGGTGTCTTCTGGGCTCCTTGACGTAGCCGTAATTGTTTTAGTACTTCGAACCCATCCATGCCTGGCAGATTAATATCCAACAATATTAAATCCGGGTTATTCTCAAACGCTAACTCAAGACCTAACAATGGCTCATGAGCACTCCACATATGAATATTGGAGCGCAACCCTAACAACTGAGTAACCAAACGTAAATTAGCCGGGTTATCTTCGATATATAGTACTGTGTGTTCACAATTAGAAACATGATTTACAACTTGCGCCGTTGGGACATCTTCAGAAATGTTTAGCTCATTGTTTACGCTATCGCTGGGTAACTCAACCCAGAATGTACTGCCTTCTCCAGTTTTACTAACCACACCAATATTCCCTCCCATCAACTCAACTATATTCTTAGTAATAACCAGGCCAATGCCGGTACCCTCAATACTTGATTGCTCTACTCCCAGCCGATTAAATGCGATAAACAACTGCGACTGCTGCTCTTCAGTAAGGCCTTTACCTGAGTCTGTAATACTAATACGTGTTTGATTATTACTAACAGCTTCACATGTAATAATAATTTTTCCATTTTCACAATTATATTTAACTGCATTACTCAGCAAGTTCAAAAGAACCTGTCTTAATCGGGTGCGATCTGCGCGCACACCATAGCCCTGCCTAAGCAACTCAACAGCTGAGAGTTCCACACTCTCTCTATACAATTCAATTTCAACCCCATGTTTTTTCGCCAATGGTGTGATGAGTTGCAGAGACTCCCCCACCACTTCACCAAGCTCTACAGTTTCAATGGAAAGATCAATATGGCCTGCCTCAATTTTAGATAAATCAAGTACCTCATTTATCAATTTGAGAAGGTGATCACTCGCCCTAACTATCTCGCCAACATTTTCCTCTTGAGACTCTGTTAACGGGTGATTTTTTTCTAACTTTAAAAGTTGACTAAAGCCCATAATGGCATTCATTGGTGTGCGTAATTCATGACTCATACTGGAAAGAAATTTCGATTTGGCACGATTAGCATCTTCAGCCTCTTCGCGTGCATGAATCAACTCATGTTCAGCACTCACCTGTTCTGTAATATCACGCACCACACCTAACATATGCAAAGCAACATCATCTTCATTTCGGATAACATTACCATTCTCACTTAGCCAACGAATACTTCCATCAGGCCATACTACTCGGTGATTTATATTGTATTCCGCCCCCTTATCTACGCAATTACTCACTGCACTAATCACACTTTGTCTATCATCCGGGTGTATAGCTCCGATAAAATTATCGTATGTGGTATTGGTGTTTTCTTTTTCATAGCCAAATAATGGCCAGATGCGATCAGACCAGAACAGCTCGCCTGTTTTTATATTCCAGTCCCAGGTACCTATATTGGCAAATTCCTGACTACGTTTTAAACGGTCTTCGCTTTTAATTAGTGCTGTAACATCGGTTCGTGCAGATACGTATTTGTAAGGTTTTCCTGTTTGATCAAGAAATGGAACAATGGTTGATTCTACCCAGTACTCCTCACCATTTTTCTTATGGTTACAAATTGTACCCCGCCAAATATTTCCATTAGAAATTTTTCCCCAAATATCATCGTAAAATGAACGGGGATGATAACCTGATTTGAGCAAGCGATGATTTTGCCCCAAAAGTTCTTCACGAGTGTAACCACTAATAGCACAAAACCGATCATTCACACTGGTAATACGGCCTGAAACATCAGCGACACTCACGATGTCATGCTGGTCCATTGTGACAAGCTGATACTTATTTTCTCTCAATGTATCTTTCAGTTTATTATTAAGTTGAAATGTTTCACGTGCCTGCTTTGCCCTGGCAATTACCGCTGCCACCAGGTGACTTGCTCCTACCGGTTTCACCAGAAAGTCCTTACCTCCAAGTTTCATCGATAATAATTGATGACTAATATCTGACTCTACAGATAAAAACATAATTGGTATCATGCCCCAAACATCATCTTGTCTAATGATCTGGGCGAGTTCAGGCCCGGAACATCCAGGCATATATACATCCAGTACAATAATATCTGGCTTAAAATTAGCCAATACCTCTAAGCACTGCAATGGATTTGATAGTGTTTGAACTTCCATCTCCGCATCACTTAACACGGTAGCGTAAAACTCTAATAAGGTTTCATCATCATCAACCAGCAATACTTTGTAAGGCGTTGTTACCTTCCTTGATCTTAAGTCTGTAATGCTTTGAATTAGTTTTATTGCATCTACTGGTTTGGTAAAATAACGACTAACCCCTTCTCGTGCGGCAGCCATACGATCTTCAAAACTATCTTTCTCTGAAAGAATCACGATCGATGAACAGGTTTTTAAACTTTCTTTAAGCTGTAAATTTAGTGTTTCAATTGTTTCACTGCCGTCTTTTAAGTGAGCATCCATAACTATCACGGCAGGTATATCATTCCCGCATGCTATTTCTAAATCACTTAATTCAGTAAAGTGTTGTATTTGATAATCGTCTTTGCTAATTTTTTCAAGCAAAGTATCCGTTAATAATTTGTCATCTATAAACAGATATAACAAATTAACATCCTGTTTCATTACAACATCACAGGGATGATTAGAATAAATGTCAGAAGTAAGCTTTTTATCTGATGCTAATTTTAGCTGTACCAGTCCCTCATCTATTTGTTGCCTTACCGCATTAAATGAAGTATTCAACTGATCAGGATCTTTTAATAAAAACTTTAATGTATGCTCTAACTCCTTAGCTATAGCGCTTAGCTCTACCGCACCAAAACTGGCTCCAGTACCCGCGAAACTATGCACTGCTCGATGTAAGGCTAACAAATTAATTTCATTGTTTTGATCAAGACAAAAAATCTTCCACAGTTCTTCAATCTCAATAATTCGTCCCGGAATTTGTTGCTTAAATGTTACTTGCAATATTTCAAGCTTTTTTTCTAAGTTAGATTTTCCGGTTTCACCCATTGGCGTCTCTCTATTGTTTTTATGTCAATCTCACTGGTGATGCTGAACATTACAAACTGATATACAACATGAACTAAAGCTTATTTATAATATTCAAAACTTTAAAAAATCACGCTGCTCTTCGTGCCGCTTTTAGTCGTAACAAGTCTTTCAGCTTGTCAAAAGAAACAGGTTTAACAAAAAGATAAACCCCATCTGGCACTCCTCCTTTTTCCATTATTTCCTCTTCTCGAAGACCTGTTACAGCAATCATTAAGCAATCATTCAACTCCGGTATTTTTTTCATTGCCTTTATCATTTCAAAGCCATCTACTTTTGGCATCATCAAGTCAGTAATAATGACATCCGGTAGTGAACTGCCAATTTTGATCATGCCCTCATAACCATCAGTTGCTGTAATTAGCTCTGCATTTATCTCCCAGGCATTAAAAAACTTCTCATACATGCGAAGTTGCTGAGGGTCATCATCCACTACAACAACAGACATCTGTTGCCGATGCCCCACGCCATCAGTAACAACATTCTTGCGCTTTAGCATTTCTTCTACAGAGCTAAATGTAATCCGTCTATGCCCACCCTCTGTTACCCAGGCCTGCAAAAGACCATTATTAGTCCATTGTTGAATGGTGCTAACTGCCACGCCCAGACGTTCAGCAGCCTGTCGACTGGTGAGATAACTCTTTTGTTTTTCAGGCATAACAGCCCCTTGAAACCTCAAATTTATAACTTTATATAGTAAGGATCGTCAGTTTCGTCAATTTTTCATTCAGACTAATGCAATAACCATATAAAATAAAGGGTCTATAATAAAAAATAGCAAATAATCGGCTTTGAAGACATAAACGGGGATAATTAGTCATTAGTAGCCCAGGCACTTTCATGCTAATCTCGCGCCTAAAATTTTGGTAAACTACTCAACATGAAAATATTCTACGACCTCGCACCTATCATTCTTTTTTTCCTTGGCTACCACAATGCCAGCTTTATCGCTGAGAACACGCCTGTAGGTAGCTGGCTAGACCCTGCACAACCTGAAGTTATCGCTGCAACCATTATTGCAACGGGCATTGCCATAGCAGCAAGTTTTGTCCAGGTAGGTGGCTTTTGGCTCAAGCACAGACGTTTTGAGCGCATGCACATATTCTCTTTAGTGCTTATTACTGGCCTTGGCGGCATCACCATTGCTTTTGGTGACCCCGCATTTATTCAGTGGAAACCCACTGTTTTGAACTGGGTGTTTGCCGGTGCATTTTTAATTAGCCAGTTTGTGGGCAAAAAAAGCCTTGTACATCGCATGATGGGGGGGCAAATCAATTTACCCGAAGCAATATGGTTTAGACTCAACCTATCGTGGGTTGCCTTTTTTATTCTCAGTGGCTTTGCTAACCTGTACGTGGCTTTTTACTATGCTACTGAGCTAGATGAAAAAACGCGCATGGATTTCTGGGTAGACTTTAAATTGTTTGGCCTAATGGGTATGACCCTGATATTCGTTATCGCGCAGGCATTTTATCTATCGAAATATATGGAAACACCACAAGACAACGATAAAAACCTTAACAACCAAACAGATGAAGGCTAACTATGCTTTATGCCATTATTTCCCAGGATATTGAAAACAGCTTGCCCAGACGCCTTAAAGCGCGCCCAGACCACCTGGCAAGGCTAGAACAGCTACAGGACCAAGGCAGGCTTATTATAGCTGGCCCACATCCCTGCATAGATAGTAATAATCCAGGTGATGCCGGTTTTAGTGGCAGCCTGGTAGTCGCTGAATTTAACTCACTTGCAGACGCACAGAACTGGGCCGATGCAGACCCGTATATGGCAGCTGGCGTTTATGAAAGCGTCATTGTGAAGCCATTCAAACAGGTATTCCCCGCAAGCTAATCATTCACCTTAAAACTTGCCAGACTAACTCCTGACAACTATACATACATAAATGCCAAGACATTTAGGGGTGCACAAGTGAAACCCAGTATTCTACGTAACATCCTGTTAGCCTTTCTGGGCTTTGGGATACTTATGGGAATAATATTTCCCTTCTTTGCAAACTTCTTTGTTGATTACAAAACAGGCCTGCACGGCTGGTTTGTTATCAGCTGCCTTATTGCTGGCATTATTATTGGCCTTATAAACTACTACATACTCAAGTTGGTGCTTATTTCTAAACTTGAACGTATCGCAGACGTAGCCACAGCCATCAGCGAGCATGACTTAACCTCATCCTGCCAAATACAGAGTAATGATGTTATTGGCAAAATAATTGAAAGCTTTAATAATATGGCTACAACCCTGAGAGATGTTGTAGGTGAGCTAAAAATCAGTAGTGAGCAAATGCTCGACCGCGTTAATCATATTTGCCTGGTTGCCGATAGCACCAGCCATGGTATACAAAACCAGCACCATCAAACTCAAAGCGTTGAAGTATCTATTCAGCGTATGACTCAAATTTCACAGGATGTTTCAAGCAAAGCCGCCCAGGCTGCTGAGGCCGCGGCCATTGCTAAGGAAGAAGCAGAAAATGGCAATAACGTTGTAGCACAAACTATCAAATCAATTAAAAGCCTGGCCAGTGCAGTTGAAAATGCCGCGGTATCAATTAATCGAGTTGAAAAAGAAAGCATCAATATTGGTGGCGTACTGGACGTAATACAGAGCATCTCCGAACAAACCAACCTGTTAGCCCTGAACGCAGCAATTGAAGCTGCCCGCGCAGGAGAACAAGGCCGAGGCTTTGCTGTTGTTGCAGATGAAGTAAGAACACTGGCACAGCGCACTCAAGAATCCACAAAAGAAATTCAGAGCATGATTGAAACACTACAATCTGTCTCAAGAGATACGGTTGAAGTAATGGAGAAAGGCCAGACACAAGCAAATGAAAGTGTTAGCCATGCATCCGATGCAGGTAACTCATTGCAACAAATCACCCAGGCTATTCAGGGTATAACTGAGATTAACACACTCATCAACGATGAAGCCGGCTCTCAATCTGGTGTGGCTGTTGAAATAAATCAAAACATACACGCCATTAGTGAAATTGCGACTGAAAGCATGAATGCAGCAGAAAAAACCAACCAGGAAAGCCAGGGGCTCTCTGAACTGGCGGTTAACCTGCAACAGCTGGTAGCAAAATTCAAACTGTAACGGAAAAAGAATCAGCTTGCTCATCTGACTAAAATCATTACAATAGCGCCTAATTCACGTAATGCCAGAGCGCTGAAATTGGTAGACACGTCGGATTCAAAATACAAGCGGCTTTAGCCGTTTTTTTATTGATAAGCGTTTGTTTACTAAGACATTACTCGATAAGATAGCAACACAAATACCAAAGTATACTTCAGTATACTGACCTCATGCCAGTGTGGTGGAATTGGTAGACACGCCGGATTCAAAATCCGGTTCCTTCACGGGAGTGCCGGTTCAAGTCCGGCCACTGGTACCATATTTAAAGAAGCCAGCTTTTTAGCTGGTTTTTTTATGCATAAAATTTAACTGCAACACATGTGTCACATTCAAATTGAGCTTTATAGAAAACATCAAAAATACACTTTAAATAAGAACTTAACACCCTTAACTAATTGACTGCCATCGGCCATATAGCATACGTTCAACGTTTAAGCTTAGCCACGCCATATTATGGCGTCGGCCGCAGTGCCCTGTTATGTTTTTACCGTTACGGAATCAAGGGGGCTGATCCTTTTAATTACTAGTCTCCAAAACTGGTGCCGACGTTTCTGGCGCTGGTTACCCACGAATGATTTGACGGCACCAGCTTTTTGTTACCTGCAACCTCAATCAGTGGCACAGGCACTGCATCTTCGCCTCGGGCTGCTACCATGATGCCGTATTGCTCCTGCGCAATTAAATCAGCACAGGCCGTACCAAGTCGTGTAGCTAGCAGCCGGTCTGCAGCAGATGGGGTACCACCACGCTGTAGATGGCCCAGAATGGTGACCCTGGATTCGAGCCCAGTTAGTTCTTCCAGCTGCCTGGATAACGTACTGGTATGATCAGCATGTTCTTTTTCCAGGCGGGCAATATCGTTTTTAGCCTGTTTCCTGGCATTTTTGTCTGTCGCATTAGCCAGGGCTTCTTCAGCCGCCTTTACTCGCTCTGCCTGTTCTTTCGGCAAGGCACCCTCTGAAACGGCTACGATGCTGAATTTCTTTCCACCGCGTACACGGCTGCGAATGGCGGTTGCCACTGTATCAAGATCGTAGGGGATTTCAGGTAACAGGATCACATCAGCTCCACCAGCAATACCCGAACCTAGCGCCAACCAGCCAGCCCGATGCCCCATGATTTCTACCACGATGATACGGTGATGGCTGTGAGCGGTACTATGCAATCTATCGATAGCGTCAGTGGCAATACCCAATGCTGTATCGAAACCAAAAGTGGTATCAGTTTTGCCCACGTCATTATCTATAGTCTTGGGCAGAGTGATGATATTGAGGCCCTTCTCCATCAACTGCAAAGCGTTTTTCTGGGTCCCTCCACCACCAATGCAGACCAGTGCATCTAGATGGTGGTTTTTATAATTTTCCACGATCACATTGGTCATGTCCTGTTTCTTGCCACCGAACATCATACGGTGTGGCTTGTCCCTGCTCGTGCCCAGAATGGTACCGCCTCGGGTAAGAATATCGGATAGAATCTCGCCCTCCATCCGAATACTGCGATTGTCCACCAGTCCCTTGAACCCATCCAGAAAGCCAATCATCTGCATATCATAGTGACCTTGAGCTGCTTTACCTACGCCACGGATTGCTGCATTAAGCCCGGGGCTGTCGCCGCCAGCAGTAAGTATACCTATATGCTTTGCCATACTGAAAAACCTGTCTTGTTAACTGTGGACCATGGGATACCCAGGTGATATAAGGCAATCATACACCAAACCTGTTAATCGGGAACAGACCACGTGAAAAATGGTGGTAGCGACAATTCAGATGTAATATCGCTAACGTCTGCTTTGGGGCGTTTGCAGCCCCTCATAAAATTGATAGTGTTTGTGAAAAACACATTATGAAACACCATTTGAGACAATCCTGGACAGGTCTATCAAAATGTATGCAAATAAAAATTCAAAATAAAAGCATTATGGATCAATCTATTTGAGGCTATGTGATACAGCAAAATCACTTGAGGATAAATTTCCAGGGTATGGCCCAATTTCTAGAAAATTAGTTGAAGGTAAAATTCAGAGTCTAAACCTGAGTTAAAAGCATATGGAATTGCATTAAAGCAGCACTGAAGCTAAGAAATTTTAGTTATATTTAAAGTTTGTTTTATGTATGAGGAAAAGGTCTCATAGTCAATGGGTTTCTGTAGGAATGTATAATCTTTACAATAATCATGTTCTTTGATGTCTTCCTTATCCATCGAGCTTACAATGATAATATCAAGATTTTCTAAATCAGGTTGCTTTCTTATTTCACGAATCATTTGAAAGCCATCCATATTTGGCATTTTGATATCTGTAATAACTAATTCTGGATGGTAAGTGCCAATGGCTATAAGTCCAGAATAGCCATTATCAGATAAATAGACTTCGACGGGTAAATCCATATTTTTAAAGAAACTTCTGTAAAGTTTTCTTTGAGTTGAGTCATCCTCAATAACAACAATTCGTGGAAGATTTTCTTTAGTGTTTACTACGCGAGATTTTTCGTCTTCCATACTTTGCACAGAAGATAGAGCAATTTTCCTATGACCTCCGGGTGTTTTCCAGGCGAGCAAATCACCTTTATCTGCCCATAGATGAATAGTTCGTAAAGAGACTTTCAACCTTTTGGCTGCTTCTGTGCTGGAAATAAAAGATATTTCAGACATTACTTACTCTTCATGTTTATAATTTTTTGTTGAAATAGATTGTAGTTATAATGTTATTTTCTTTTGTCATTAATGGCTTATCAAAATCATCTAACCTTGTATGCAACTCACCTTTCAACGTTATTTTAG